>Ga0316189_10000739_pt1 | contig 32662 bp, 30 predicted proteins | sample LowCovwburrow_MG_FD_204930 | JGI IMG/M metagenome (GOLD analysis project Ga0316189, IMG submission 204930) | Coastal sediment microbial communities from Maine, United States - Lowes Cove worm burrow | ecosystem: Environmental > Aquatic > Marine > Coastal > Sediment | place: USA: Maine...
CGACGTCGCGGCGATGGTCGATCACACCTTGCTCGACGAAGTGATCGCTGCAGGCAAATGCCAGTGACGCCATCGCGGGGGCGCTGGCTGTCGCTTGCTTCCGTCGCGCTGTTCTTCATCGTCTGGGAGGCCGTGTGTCGGGCGGGTTGGATCAACCCGGTCCTGCTTAGTGCCCCCAGCGGGATCGTTGCTGCGGGCATGGTGTTGCTGTCCCACAGCATGATTTGGCTCGACCTGGCGTACACGGCCCTTGCGTTCGTGATGGCGCTCGGAGTCGCGATCGTTGGCGGAGCGGTTGTCGGCGGCGTGATCGGCTACAGCCGCACCGCGTACTTTGTGGTCAACCCGTTCGTGGTCGCGATCAACGGGCTGCCCAAGGTCGTCCTGATGCCGTTGGTCGTCCTTTGGGTTGGCATCGGCAGCGCCGCGAGCGTGTTTCTTGGCGCGGTCATGGCCAGCTTTCCGATCTTGACCGCGACCTTCTCTGGCATCCGGGCGCTCGACCCGGACCATGTCCGCCTTGCGCGGTCGTTTGGCGCGGGCCCCCGCGTCATTGCTCGCACGATTGTCGCTCCGGGCGTCGCGCCGTATCTGCTTTCGGGGATTCGCGTCGGACTCAACTACGCGATGGTCGGCGTCTTGATCGCGGAGTTCTTCGGCGCGAGTCAGGGCGTTGGCTACCGCATGATGCTGCTGATGGCGAACTTCGAGGTGGCGTCATTTTTCGCCTACCTTCTGATCGTCGCCGCCTTCACCCTCGCAACGACGTCGCTGTTGCAGGCTGTCGAGCGCCGCGTCACGCATTGGCGCCCAGACGCGCTCTCTCCTATAGGGGGAATGTGAGCGCTGTCCGTCTCTCGAAGGTCTCCAAGGGCTTCGTGCAGTCTGGCGGCGGGCCGCTGAGCGTGTTGGATGCGGTGTCTCTTGAGGTGAGGACAGGCGAGTTCTTCGCGATGGTCGGGCCCAGCGGCTGCGGAAAGACCACGTTGCTCGATCTTGTGATGGGGCTGACCGAGCCCTCATCGGGCCGGATCGATGTCGGCGCACAGCGGGCGGCGATGGTGTTTCAGCGACCGCACCTACTCCCGTGGCGGACAGTGCTCGACAACGCGCTGTACGGCTTGGAATGTCGTGGAGAGCTCGACGCACAGTCGCGGGAGCGCGCGGTCGGGTTGCTGCAGCGCATGAAGCTTGGCGACCACCTGCAGGAGCACCCGCACCAGCTTTCGGAGGGGATGAAGCAGCGCGTGAACTTGGCGCGGGCATTGCTCGTCGACCCACAGCTGCTGCTGATGGATGAGCCGTTCTCCGCCCTGGATCCGGCCACGCGGCGAGACTTGCAGGACGACCTGCTCGCGCTTTGGACGGAGCGAGGGCTCACGGTAATCTTCGTTTCGCACTCGCTGCCCGAGGTCGCGTTGCTCGCCGACAGAGTCGCTGTGATGGGGCACAAGCCGCGCGGAGAGCTCACGATCCTTGCGGTCGACGCAGCGCGCCCTCGTGGGGCGACGGCCGACTCGCAGCGCGTGCTCGCCGAGTGGGTCGAGGCCGTGGAGTCGGAGCACTTCGGTGGCCTGCTCAAGCGCTGCCCGCGGTGAGTGCGGGACGGCGCAAGTTTCGGCACCAATTCGGGATTTTCTTGCCCACAATGCGTCACAAACCCGATGTCGGTGACTCCGTAAGGCGGGGCCATGGAGGCGCAGACAACCGAGAGGCGGATCGGTGAGCCGGAAGTGCTCGTGTTTGGGCAGGGGCCCGTCCGCGACCGGTTCGCCGCGGGGGTTCGGCGCCGCGACCGCTCCGTGCTGGCGCCAGGCGCTGGCGGCCCAACGCGGCCAATCCAGGCGGCTCTGGTTTCGTTTGAGTCGATCGATGGGCGTGTCTGCGATCTGGCGCTCAGCATGTTCACGGTTGTCGAGGACATCGAGCGCAGTTGTTCGGCCTTTCCCGGGCCTTCACCGCGCGTCGTCGTGGTGACGCCTACGGCCGGGCGAGCGAAGAGCGCGCGACACCTGACCCGCACGCTGGCGTTGTATTTGGGGGCGCCCGAGCGCGTGGAGCTGAACATCGTCGAAGCGCCCGCGTCTCCCGACTCGGCGACGATCCAGGAGACGGCCGATCTTGCGCTGGCTCTGCTGCTCGGCGCGGTCGCAGCGTCCGGATAGGATGGCCTCGGCGCGGCGCGTTCGGTACGCTCGCCCCGAGCTCGAATGATCAACGCGCGCCCCTCATTCTTGTCCGATTGGGCGCGGCACAGCTTTGGCGTCGCGTTTCGGAAGCGGTGGGGCGCCTTTGAGATCAACGGGCGGTCGTACAAGTACGACGAGATTGTCCGCACCGAGTGGCACGCGGTCAGTCAGCTCCTGTGCCTGGCCGTGCAGCACAACAAACCGCTCGTCGCGTGCATGGTGTTCGAGTCGCTTTCGCTGCAAGCGCGCGGCGACGTCAACGCTCTGTGGACACAGGTCATGGCGTGTCTGGCGACGGAGTCCGACCCCATGGCGTGTGTGGTGATGACCGAGCTTGTCGAGAAGTACGATTGCGATGACGAACTCCAAGCGGTGCAGCTGAGCGCGCGTGGGAGCTACCAGGTTGGCAAGGCGTACGCCGACCTCGCTCAGGCCGCCAAGGGGCGCAGCAAGAGCAACCTGCAGACTCGAAAGAAGCTCGCGATGCACCACTTGGGTGAGGCCAGGCAGCGGTGTGAGGCCGACAAACACGCCGAGGGTATCGATCCATACCGCCAGGCTGCGGTTGTGGCTGCGTTGGCGGCCGCGGTCGCGGCGACCTACGAGGCCGCTGCTTATCTGCAGTGGAAGGGCACGCGAACCACCGCTCTGAGCGAGTAGACGGTCAATGACTACGGGCGTGGGTTCTTCGACCTTGTTGGGCGCGTGGGCGCCTCCGGGTATGGCGGTGACCAAGTTGCTGCTGCGTTCACAACGCGAGGCGATGCGGCGTCAGCTGTCTGGAGCGGTCCAGCGCGAGGTGGTGAACGGGCGCTTGTGGTTGGTCGCCAGCAGCGGCCAGCTCCTCGAAGAGGGTGAGCGCGTCACCGCGTGGGAGGGCTTTGTTTGCGGCGACCCAAGCCCCGCTGTGGGCCCCGTGATCGGCAAGCACGACGGGCACTACGTGATGGTGCACTCCGACGGGCGGCAGCTGTCGCTCGTGCGCGCGCTGTCGGGGGGGGAGCGGCTGTACGTGGCGCGCGTGGGCGGGGTGGTGTTGTTCTCAGCGTCGATCCGGCCGCTGCTCGCCCATCCAAGCATCGGGCGAGAACTCGATGCGGTCGTGACGGATGAGGTGCTGTTGACGGGGCATCCGTTGTTTGGCGCGCAGACGCCCGTCCGGGGTATCGAGGAGGTTCTAGCCGGGCATCTCGCGACGGTGGATGATGGGGGGGCGCTGCGCCAACAGTGGCACTGGCCCGAGGCTCTGGTCTCGCCGACGGGCGGGGCGGCGGCGGCAGCCAAAGGCTTTCGGCAGGCGCTGTGTGGTGCGGTGGAACAGGCGGTCGGCAAAAAGCGCCCGGTCGCAGTAGCGCTCTCGGGGGGTATCGATTCGTCCGCCATCGCGGCGGCGGCGGTCGAGGTCGTCGGCGCCGACTCCGTGCACGCGTTCACGTACGAGTTTGCCGACACAGCCCACGCGCCACCCGAGACCCACTACGCAAAGAAGGTCGCGCGGGCCCTTGGGATCAAGCGCCACACCGTATTCTCCGTCACGGGCGAGCAGTTCTTGGACGCCATCCCAGAGCATGTGTGGCGATCGGAGAGTGCGGTGCACTGGCCCAAAGCGTTCCTTCTTCCGGTCGCACGCACGATTGCGGCCCATGGGTATGACCGCTACCTGACCGGGTTCGGTATCGGTAGCCACATGGCCTACCTCCGCGATCTGGCCACAGTGCTGCCGTGGGTCCCGCTTGCTGGTCGGACGCTACGATACTGGCGGCAAGTGCGATTTGGCGGCTGGGATTGGCTGGCCCACTTGGCGAAGCTCCACCCGGGCCTCGAGCCGCCGCACCCGCGTTTGTACGACCTCTTGCTGCAGGTACTCGAGCAGCGTGGCGTCGTCGCCGACCGTCGCAGCTTCTACCCCGAGGGCATGCACGCGCTGCTCCAGCGTCGCCGCTCCGTGCAACCGATCGACACCGACGGCCTCCCGCTGTCGGCTGTACTGCAGCGTCACGCGTTTGCCCACTTGGTTTCGTGCATTGATGTCACCCGCTCGGAGAAAGCGTCGCGCGAGGTCGGCGTGGCTCGGGTTGCACCCGCACACTTTTCGTCGTGCATTCCGTACGCGTACTTTCCTGTCGAGCCCGCGCCGTTTGTGTGGAGTCGCGCGCGACATCTGCGGCCCGGCAAGCTCCTGCTGCAGCTTGCCTATCGCGGGTTGCTTCCCGACGAGGTGCTCTCGCGTAAAAAGAACTGGGATGACGCGGTCACGTCGCGCGCGTGGCGACGCCAAGGTCGGGTGGCCATGCTCCGTGCTCTTCCTGGCTTTCCCAACGACATCAAGCTTCTTGGCGACCACCACCCCGACGCGGTGATGACCTGGGAGCCGTCGTCCATTCAGGCCAACTGCTTGTCGTTTTGGTTTTGGCGGGAGCTGCTGCTGCAGCGCCCCTTGAGTACAGCGCCTCCCGCTTGGACCGAGCTGTGGCCCTGACTAGAGTCTGTCGACGTAGTCGATGACCCGCTCGAGGATCGCCAAGAGCGCCCCGTAGAGCTCTCGCATGCCCGACGTGTCGAGCTTGAGGTCCCCGTTGAGGAAGCGCTCAAAGGTGGCCCAAGGCGCGTCGGGATCGTCGCGCAGCTTCTCGCGGGTCTTGGCAATGATCTCTTCTGGAGTGGGGTCGTCGGTGACCTCGGCCCCGCGCGCCAGCAGTGCGCCCTCCAAGAGAAAGAGCAGCCGACGCGTGGTGCGGCGAATGTCCAGGAGGCTGTCTCCGTGGATCTTGTCGGCGACGTAGGCGGCCACCAAATCGCGGAAGATACCGCGCAGTCCGTGCTCGACATGCAGCCGTAGATCCGCGGTCTGCACCGTGAGCTCGGCCAGCACATCGTCACCCGCGAGAAGGGTGCGATGACGGATCAGCTCAAGGGAGAACGCGGGGAACGCATCCGCGCCGCGCACAAGATTGTCGGCGGTGTCGAGTCGGACTCGAATGCCTTCGCGCCGCCCCTCGCCAACGACCGGTCGGACTTGGTCCAGCAACGCACGGTCCAAGGCATCCAGGACGATCAATACCCGCGGGTGCCCCTTTCCTTTGCCGCGGCCGATCTCGGAGCCAAAGCGGTATGCCGCGGAGAAATGGCTGCCTGCGGCCGACATGACACGATCCACAAACCCACTGACCGACATCTCGTCCGCGCTCACGGTGTGGATCGTACCAGCCCGGCTCCGCGCCGCAGCTGCAGGCCCGTGTATTGGCGTTCTACGCCGTCTCTTGGTCCGTGCTGGGTCTCGGCGGACCCTTTCGTCGGCGCCAGCGTCGCCGGATGCGGGCCGCGATTCGCTCGACGCGATACAGGGGTGAGAAGGCGACCAGCGATAGCGGATACGTAAAAGAGATCGCCATGATCCCGGCGATTCCGACGTGGAGCAGCCACATGCTGAGCGTCCAAGCCACTCGCAGCTTTCGGTTGAGCAGGGCGAGGGGAGCGCCGCACTCGACGATGATTGTGCCCAGCCCGGCGGGGGCGAACACCCATGCGTGCGGAAGCAGCAGGGCCGCGAGTCCCGACTGCGTGCCACCCAAGCGTGCCTTGCGTAGAGCGTCGTAGGCTATCTGCAAGCGGACCGCCTCGCCGCCGAGCCACGCCTCGCCGCCGTATCGAATCTTGGCCCAACCGGCGAGCAGGTACGTCAGCACGGTTGTGAGAGCCATCAAGCGCAGCGGCCAACCGTAGCCGGCTGACCACCCCGTGCTTCGCGTTCGCCCCGCACGCGCGTCGAGTGAGAGTGCATCCGCGGCGGGTGCGATCGAGATCGCCAGCACGTGTAGAACCGCCAAGTTGTCTCCGTGCGCGACGTGACCCCAGCTGTTGCGGTACGTGGTGACCCACAGCAGCAACAGGGCAAACGCGGGGCCCGTGAACCGATAGCGGTAGCCCACGGTAAAGGCTATCGACAGCGCGGCCGTCGCCACGATCGCCGCGATCGCGAGCCCGCTGTCGATGGGGCGTGACAGGACGCCCACGATACCGACGGGATCAAAACGGCTGGGCGCCATCTCCACGATCGCGATGTCTTGAACGCTGCGCGCCCCGACAAGCACCATGCAATACGCGCCGACGAGGATGCGGACGATCGCGGGACGCAGTGCGGGCGCGGGCCTTAGCCACCAGCCGTCGATCCGATCCAAGAGCGCGCTCATTTCGGGCTGGGGCACACTGCGTGGACCCGCCGCTTGAGCGGTTTGGCGCCCGCTTTGGGCTGTGCCTGGGTGGTGTCGAAGTACTCCAGGGAGTCGAACGTCTCGGTGACGACCTCGAGCTGCACGACGCCCGGGGGCGCCGCGTCTTCCATCCGCGCGGCGATGTCATGGCACAGCTTCTCCGAAGCTCTGCGACCCTTGCGGATGGTCGTGTTAACTCGACGCACCGAGAGGTTGACCCATTGCGATCCGCCAATGATGTTGGGGCTGAGCGTTGTCCTGCGGCCGTCGGCGTCAACGCCGAGCACGGTCGAAACCGAGGCGCGGACCGGCCGCGGCTTGGCGAACATTGGGAAGGTCGACAGCGGGAAGCTGTCGGTGCCGTGCGGCCACCAGCAGGGGTAGGCCACCGCGCCGAGAAACGCGATCGCGACCCCGTAGGAGGTCGTCCTGACGCGCTGGCGGCGATCCATCGCGCGCGAGGGTATCAGCGATCCGCCTCGGCACGCCTGGGTCGAGAGGTCACCTCGATACGTTCGGCGAGGTGTCGCCGTTCTGGCACGAGTCGTGGCCTCGATGTCGCAAGGCAACCAACCCCCCGTCAGTCCACAATGTGCACGTCGTACGGCGCTGCGCGGCCTCGTGGGTGCAGCCGTGCTGCCCTGGGCGTGCGCCCCCAATCGCGCACCAGTGACCGCGGATCCGCCTCCATCAGGAAAGAGCCGCGGGGCCCGCGGCCCGTCGGTCGGTCGCGTGGGGAGTTACGTCTCCGATCCATGGAGCTTCTCGACGTGCTCGTATTGGATCGAGGGGCCGACCGGCCTTGTCCTCATCGACACGCAGTTCCTGGCGACGGCAACGGAACACTTCGTCCTGGTCGCCGAGGAGGCCACAGGGAAACCGGTTGAACTCGCCGTTGTGCTGCATGCCAACCCCGACAAGTTCAACGGCACTCGCGTTCTACAGCGGCGAGGAATCGAGGTGGTCAGCTCGCAGCAAGTCTGCGATCTCATTCCGGAGATCCACGCCAAACGAAGTCGGGCGTTTGCAAAGCGCTACGCCCCGGATTACCCAACCGAGATCCCCCGACCCGCGAGTTTTGGCGACGGTGAGACGCAACTGCACGCGGGCGGCCTGACGCTCACCGCCCATGTCGGTGGGGCGGGGTGTAGCGAGGCGCACGTGTGGATCGAGTTTGAGGAGCACGTGTTTGTTGGCGACCTGGTCGCCAAAGACGCACACGCGTGGCTTGAGATCGGGCGACCCGACGCATGGCTGGAGCGGATCGCCGAGATCGAGTCGCTGCAGCCGAGCTTCGTTCACGCCGGTCGCGGAGGATCGGGTGGCGGCAAGCTGCTCCCCGAGCAACGCGCGTACCTCGAGTTTGTGATCCGTCGGGTGCAGCGCGAAGAGCCCAGCGGCGCGCCGAGCGATGCCGCGCTGGAGCGGGTGCGGCTCGACATCGAAGCGCGTTACCCCAACTACGACTTTGGGATCTTCCTGAAGCTGGGCTTGCCCGCCGTTTGGCGGCACTACGCCGCCTAGCGGCGCGAGCGACCGGAGGAGCGGCTTGAGGAGGAGCGACTCGAGGAGCGGCTCGAGGAGGAGCGGCTCGAGGAGGAGCGACTCGAGGAGGAGCGGCTGGGCGAGCGGCTGGGCGAGGAGGAGCGACCCGACGAGCGGCTTGAGGAGGAGCGGCTTGGCGAGCGGCTGGGTGAGGAGGAGCGGCCCGAGGAGGAGCGGCTGGGCGAGCGGCTGGGCGAGGAGGAGCGGCCCGAGGAGCGACCCGACGAAGACCGACTCGGAGACGATGAGTAGGTCGAGCGACTGGGCGAGCTTCCGCCGCGGCTCGGCGTGGTTCGGCTGGGCTGCGCCCGACTGGAGCCGGCTCGGCTCGGGGCACTGCGGGTGGGCTGCGCCCAGCCGGAGCCGGACGCGGACGCGGAACCGGCTCGGCTCGGGCTGGCGGCGCGGCCGGCCGAGCGACTCGATGCGCCTGCCGGTGCTGGCCTTCGAACCGATGGGGACCAGCTGGCGCGGTTGGATCGTCCGCGGTTGGCTGCGGGCGCATTGAACGGGTCGGTCATCCCGATGGTACGGGCCTTTCGAGGCCCGGCACTTCTGGAGGGGCCACCGATCGTTGTGATCTGCTGGCCAGAGGCTGTCGTCATCGAGTTGCCGCTCCCGCGTGCGGCCCGGCTTGGGACGGTCGTGCTTGGCCTGATCCCACGGGGCGGCGTCGCGCGGCTCGGGCTTGCGGCCCGTGAGGGCGCGGCAGCACCCGCGGGCACGGTCGCGCGGGTTAGCCCGGGCCGATCGTCTGCCCGACTCGGTGCGGCAGCACGCACGGGCCCGCCATCGGAGCCCTTCGGCACGCTGCGCGTGGGCGGCGTTTGGGACCCGGGCTCGCGGACGGGGCCGTCGACGTTGGGCTTGGTGCGACGCGGCGCCTCGGCCATGGGTGACCCCGGTCCGCCAGCAGACGGCTTGTTCGCGGGGCGGCCCGAGGCGGGCGCGGGCACGCCGTTGCTGTTGTGACCGTGGCTGCCGTGGTGGTGATGATGCGGATTGGTGACCGGGATTCCGTACGCGTGATAGCCGTAAACGCCCACGCCACCCCAGTACCAGCCAGAGCCGTAGTAGCCCTGTCCCCAGTAGTATGGGGAGTACGGGTAGTAGCCGTTCCAGCAGGTCACCAACGGAGAGGGCGCCCCGTAGTAGTAGACCCAGCTGTCGTAGTACGGGTCGTAGAAGACGAAATCGCCGTGCACGTTGTAGTACCAGCTGTCCGCCCAATACACGCGCGGGAACGACTCGATTGGATCGGGGTACGTGTGCACGTAGGTCGCGACTTGGATCTCGTCGCCCGTCGAAAGGTGGTGCGATCCCACGACCCCGCCCGCCGCGACGTGCTGATCGCGAGAGACCACCTGCACGGTTTCGACGGTGCCGGGCTGGGCGACAAGGACGCGCGGCCCGCCGGGAGCCTGTGAGGACGAGTTGCGCGGTTGCGAGCCCGCGCAACCCGACGCAACAAAGAGCCCGACCCCGAGCAAACCAACCCGTGCCAGCTTGTTCAGCACCGACTCTTTTTTGGGGCGCATGGCGATCGGCACGAACAGAAGCATTGAACGCCAGCCACGGCATCGCAAGACGTAGATCCCCAGGAAAAACGGCCTCGCTCGCAGGTAGCCCCGCCCTTGGTGCAAGGGGATCCCCCCAACGCGGTTGGCGCTGCACCTAGAATCATCCGGCTGGTGGGTGTACGGTGGGACCCGCGCAGTTGGCCGTGCAAGTACTTCGCTTCGTTTCAGGGAAATACGAGGGCCGGGACTTCCCGCTGGATGAAACGCGCAGTTTTATCGCGGGCCGAAGCGGCGAAGCCGACTTGATGCTGGCCGATGATGCGGTCAGCCGCAAGCACGCACGGTTCTACCCGTCGCGGGGGCGCGTCTGGGTCCGAGACCTCGGCTCTCGCAACGGCACCGCGATCAACGGCGAGCCCGTCACCCATCATTGCCTCCGCGAGGGCGATCGGGTGGCGATTGGATCGAGCCTGGCGAAGTTCGTCAGCCTCGAGCAAGCCGCGCTCTCCAAAGAGCGTGCGGGTGAGCGTGGCGATTCGAACGGCGAGTCCGGCCGCTCGATGACGGGCAGCATCGAGGACATCCCGTTGATGGACGTCCTGCAGTGGCTGGCGACCAGCCGCAAGACGGGCGTTTTAAACGTGCGCGAGCCCAGCGGTGGTCGCGTGGGCTCACTGCACCTTCGCGACGGCGTCGTCTTCTTCGCGCAGATCAGCGGCGGCAGCTCGCTGCATCCCGAGAAGGCGATGATGCGCATGCTTGGCTGGGCTCGGGGCAACTTCGAACTCGACAGCACCAAAGAGGTCGAAGAGTCCGATGTGCAGATCCAGATGTCGCTTGAGCACATGCTCATGGAGGCCGCTCGGATCGAGGACGAACTCTCCAACCTCGCGCGCAAGGGTAAAATCCCGACCTCGTCGGATCGCGTGGTTCTGGCGAGTCCGTCACCCGTGCGTTGGCACGAACTCGAGGAGGGCGAGCTTGGCCTCGTCCAAGACATCATCGAGCTCGGTAGCTGGCAAGAGGTGGCCGATACCAGCGAGGTCGACGACTTGTCGCTGACACGACTTCTTGTGGGACTCCACAAGAAGGGCGTCGTTACGTACTGATCGCCGCGGGACTACGCGACGCTGACGGCGTCTGCGTCGTCGTCTGGCGCAGCCGTTGCGTGGTCCGGCACGGGCTCGAGCACAGGCTTGCCCGTGTCCTGGCCAACGATGTCCAAGTCCGGGTCGGGCTCGTCGAAGAACTCGCGAAGCTTGGCGTAAAACGGCTGGGCGACCACGCAGCTGGAGTGACCGCCCGGGAGCACCACGAAGTCGCGCTCACGGTCGACGCCTTGCAGCACGTCAGGCAAGGGACACAGGGCATCCTCGGCCGCGCTGATCTGCCGAACGCGGATCCCAGGGGGCATCGGCGCATTGCGGAGGTCTGCGAGAAACCCACTGGTCGGCAGGACCTGCCAAACCGAGGGGCTCACCAGTCCGACCGTGCCAACGCCCGCAAGGCTGGCCCACGTGCCGTTCATCGGAGTGCCAAGCAGTGCGACCCGGCGGATCCACCGATGGGCTTGCATGAACTTGATCGCGTGCATGGCGACCAAGCCACCCATGCTGAAGCCGACGACGTCGATCTGAGTGACCCCGAGTTCGCGCTCGAGGCTCTCGAGGTGCGCCACCATTTCTTGGGCGGAGCGTCGGAGCGAGCCGAGCTGGAAGCGGCCGTGGTGGTAGCTAAAGACAACGCGACCCGCGGCTTGAAAGCGCTGGGTCAGCGGGACCATCGTGCCGCGTGTACCCAGGAAGCCGTGGGTCAGCAGCACAGGCGGGGTCCCGGGTTTGGTCCAGGCCATATCCCCCGCAAAATGGTTGCCGCGCGCCAGATGACGCGCATACGCCAAGCTGTGGTTGACGGTCTTTATCGCGCGGTGCAGGCGACCACGCTTCTGCGGCTTGTTCCCCAACAATACGGACTCTACCAGGAGATCCGCGACGGCGTTATATTGACGCAAAACAACGCACACATGGGTGCGAACGGCGTTAGCGACAGCCTCTAACCGACTGAAATCGTCCGTCTTTGGGCCGCCGGCATCGGCGCCGACAGCTGGCGGCTACGTCTCGTCTTCGGGCTCGGAGGGCGGTAACGCGCGAGCCGCTGCAGCGGGGGCCTCCGGCAGGATGCCTCGGAACATGCCTTCGCTCGACCCGGGTCCGAGTGCCTTCAGGCGGGATGCCGCTTCGCTCGCCAGTCGCGTGCCGGGAAACGCGGCTGCCGCCAGCTCGTAGCGTTGGCCCGCCAGCTGACGCTCTCCGATGTGCTCGTACGCCTGGCCGAGGTGGAACAAGTACACGACGAGCGCGGGGTTGTACTCCAACGCTTTGAGGCCGCCATCAAGCAAGGGAATGGCCTCACGGGCTCGTCCCATACGCACCAGGCACAGCCCTTCGACCGCATCCCAGGCCGCGGTGACATCGCGATGAAATGCCGACGGCACGTGCGCCATGCAGTCGTCGCGATCTCTGCGGATCGCGTCGACCCGCGACTGGTCGGGCTGCGTCTCCAAGATCGCCAGCTCGTGCCGCCCAAACGCTGCGAGCGCGCGAAGGTGTGGTGAGAGGTTCTCTTGGTCGGCGGCCGCGTAGATCTCGGCCGCTTCGTCGAGACGCCACTCGGCGACGAGCAGGCCGCCGAGCTGTGCCCGGGCGAGCCAGTGTCGTTCGGGCGCCACCGCCTCGCCCGCCGCGGCGAGGGCAAGCGTCTTGCGCAGTCGCTCTTCGAGGGCACGGTGCTGTCCGTTGGCGATCGCGTGCCGCAGCGTGTCGGCGTCGTACAGCGCGCGACGTTGGCGGTCGCGGCCGATGATCCAGCTGCCGAGCGTCATGCCAAACGCGAGCGCCGCCAGGACCGTCAGCTCACCCGCGCAGCCCGACAGGCCGAACACAAACGCAACGATGAGCCATTGGCGGGACATGGGTGCGAACGCAGCATAACCCCGGATCGGTAGCCCGCAGGCTCCCCGAACGGACAGGCCGCGCTGGGCGCAACGTGCGCAGACTGCTACCGTCCCGAGATGCTCAAGCGGCGGTGGGTACGGTTCGGGCTCCTGGCGTTTGGCTTGCTGCTCGCGGTGGTGGTTTCTCGGGCCGCGTTGATGACCGCGCCCGCGGTGGACCGCGGAGAATCGTTGCCGCTGCCCGAGTTCGACGAAGCCGCCGCGGTGGCGCGGCTGTCGTCTGCGTTGCAGCTGGCGACCATCTCGCTGGCGCCCGAGCGCACGGGCGAGGCACAGGGGGACGAGCGGACGTTCCACGCGCTGCACGCCCTGCTCGAGCGCGAGTTTCCGCGGGTGCACAAAACGCTGCGCCGCGAGACGGTCAACCAACTTTCGTTGGTCTACCGCTGGCCCGGAAGCGACCCCGCGCTCGCGCCAATTCTGCTGCTGGCGCACATGGACGTCGTGCCCGTTGAGCCCGGGACGGAGGCCGACTGGGGCCAGGCACCGTTCTCGGGCGCGGTCGTGGACGGCGAGATCTGGGGACGTGGGGCGATGGACGACAAGACGTCCGTTATGGCGATCCTGGAGGCCATCGAGGCGCTCCTGGCCAACGGGTTTGTGCCGCAGCGCACGGTGGTGCTGGCGTTTGGCCACGATGAGGAGACGGGTGGCCGCCGCGGGGCCCAGGCGATGGCCAAGCGCTTCGAGGCCGAGGGGCTCGCGTTCGAGATGGTCCTCGATGAGGGCGGCGCGGTGGTGGAGGGCTCGCTTCCCGGCATCGACGCACCGATCGCCTTTGTCGGTATCGCCGAGAAGGGCTACGCGTCACTTGAGCTCACGGCGGCCGAAGAGGGCGGGCACTCGTCGATGCCGAGCACGGGTGGTGCCATCGCTCGGATGGGGGCTGCGGTTCGGCGACTCGATGAGCACCAGATGGCGCCGCGGATCGGCGGGCCAACCCAGACGATGCTCGAGACCATCGGCCCGCAGATGCCCTTTGCGATGCGGCTCGGGGTCGCCAACCTGTGGCTGCTCGAGCGCGTGCTGCTCAAGGTGATGATGGCCAAGCCCGCGGCGGCCGCGACCGTGCGAACCACGACCGCGTTGACGGTGTTTGAAGCGGGATCGGCCGACAACGTGCTGCCGCAAAGCGCCCGCGCCATCGTCAACTTCCGGATCTTACCGGGCGACACCGTCGAGTCTGTGCTCACCCACGCGCGTGCGGTGATCGGAGACGCGAGCATCGAGGTCAAGTGCCTGGACGCCTGCTGGGATCCGTCGGCGCCGTCGCCCACCGACACCCGCGGGTTCGCTCGTTTGCAGCAAGCGATCCTCCACACCTTCGATCGTGTGGTGGTTGCGCCCTACCTCGTGGTCGGGGCCACCGACGCGCATCACTACCAGCACCTTAGTCCTGCGACGTATCGCTTCTTGCCGATCACGATGAAGGACGGGCAGCGTAAGCGCCTGCACGGCACAGGCGAGCGGATCTCCGTGGCGGACTATCACCGCGCCATTCGGTTCTATCTCGACCTCATCATGCGCACGACGACGCGCCCGTAGCGATCGAACGGAATGCGGCTCGACCGACGGGCGTTTGCGACATGTGGAGGTTCTGAGCGGGCTGACCGAGGGTGCACTCGTCCTGCACTTTTTGACCGTGGCCGCACCGTTGGCGGCACTTATCGTGGCTTCTGGTGCGATCCGCTGGAGGGCGACGTTTGTGCTGTTGATGCTCGGGGTCGCTGCCACTGGGGCCACTGTCTTGGTGACCGCCGTGGTGCCCACGACCCATCACGCAAGGATCGAGTACGGCGCCCCGATGCCGCTGGCTCGGGGTGCATGGGACATGGGCAGCGCCGAAGCCAGCGATATCGCGATCCTGCAGGTGAACCTCGCGGGCGATCTGGCGTTTTGGTGTTGCGGCGCCATTGTCGTCGGATCGCTGGTCGCGTGGCTGTTTCGCAGCGCGACGCGGCGCGGCCGGAGCTCGGTGCAGCGGACGGCCTGGCGGCGCTCCAAAGACGCAGGCGGAAGCCCAAACGACACCTATCGCGTCGAGGCTCCCGCAGCGCTGGGTCCGACGTGACCCAATGGCGCGTGTTTCGAGTTGAGGTTCAATGGCCCCACCGAGATCCGGCCGGCTCAAGGCAGCCACTGTCGGTGCTTGTCCTGAAATAGCCTACCCAAATCCGGCCGTTTCTCGATGCATGAGGTAAGGCCGCACACTGGATGATCGCGTGCGGCGGTTTTCCTCCATAACCGCGCCACAACGGGTGTCGCGGCCCTGAGAATCCTTGCTCCGTTGTGACCGCAGCCCCCACTATTAAGGGCGAAGCGCAGGGGGATTGAGACAGATGCGGCGATCAGTACTAGGGATTTTCACACTCGCGTCGTTGCTGAGTGGCGGTTGCTACGGCGGCCTCGATAGCGACGAGCAAGCGTCCGGCGGAGCCGACGCTGGCGAGGATGGCGATGGCGATGGCGATGGCGATGGCGACGGCGACGGAGACGGTGTCGACGACGGCGCAAACCCCGACGAGGTGCCCGCGCCCAACACTCGCTACTACCGGCTGACGCACGGCCAGTGGGAGAACACGGTCCGGGACCTGCTGGGCCTGAGTGACATCACCGGGTTTTCGATCGAGTTTCGCCCTGACGCTGCGGAGAGCGGATACATCTTCGCAAACAATGCTCAGGCGACCGAGGTCGACTCCGCCCTGTGGGCTGGCTACCAGCGCGCCGCCACGGATGTCGCCGAGCTCGCGGTGCTCACCGACCCGTCGATCATGAACAACCTCGTCACCACCCCCGGTGACGCGGACGAGTTCATTCGCTCGTTTGGCCGCCGAGCGTTTCGCCGGCCGCTGACCGACGCCGAGGTTGCTGTCTACGCGGCCGGCTTCGGAGCCGCGAACGACTACTACACCGACTCTACGGGCTTCGAAGCGGGGGTTCGACTCACGATTGAGTCGATGCTCCAGTCGCCGTTCTTCTTGTATCGCATCGAGGCGAGCGAAGAAGAGGTTGCCGATGTCATCCCGCTCGACAACTACGAGGTCGCCTCGCGCATCTCGTATTTCTTGTGGGACTCCATGCCCGACGATGAGCTGCTCGACGCGGCTGAGGCAGCTCTGCTCGAGGATCGCGACGACATCGCCGAGCAGGCCGCGCGCATGCTCGACGACCCGAAGGCCGCCAACGCGATCAGCCAGTTTCACTACTCGCTGCACGACGTCAAAGACTTCGAGGCCGCCGCGCCGAACGCTGCGATCTACCCCGACGCGCCCGCCGAGCTCGGCACGCTGGCGCAAGAGGAGCACGAACGCTTCGTCAACGACGTCATCTTCGAGCAGTCGGGCTCCTACATCGACATGTTGACGTCCAACTCGACGTTCGTGAACGCCGAAACGGCGCCGCTGTACGGCCTCGACGCGTCAGCGTATGGCGCCGACTTCGAGAAGGTCACATTGGACGACTCTCAGCGGCGCGGCATCTTCACGCAGCTTGGGTTCCTGGTCTCCAACGCAACCGGGGTCCAGCCCGACCCCATCCATCGTGGGGTCTTCCTCGCGACTCGGGTTGCCTGCGCGGCGATTCCCGCTCCTCCCGACGACATTCCTGAGCTTCCCGCGGTGGAAGGTGAGACGAACCGCGAAGCCATTGAGGACCTCACCGAGCAGGAGGGGTCGGTTTGCGCTGGATGTCACTCCACGGTCATCAACCCGTGGGGCTTCCCATTCGAGAACTACGACTCGACGGGGGCCTGGCGTGACGAAGACAACGGCAAGCCCGTCGACCCCGCCTCGTCGGTCGCGCTGCAGGGCAGCCCGGTCGCCGTCGACAACGCGGTCGACCTCATCGACCAGATGTCCGTCGCCCCCGAGGTGCACGCCTGTTACATGAGGCATTGGGTGGAGTTCGCGAACGGCCGCCCGGGCCTCATTGAAGACTTGCCGCTCGTCAACCGACTCGCAGAGCTGTCGGTGGATGAGGCATCCGTCAAAGACCTGTTGATTGAACTGGTGATCTCTAGACCCTTCCGAACCCGCTCGACCCAGGAGGTGGACTCATGAAGTTTTCACGCAGACACGTACTTCGCGGAGCCGGTGGCGTCGCGATGACCCTCCCCTTCTTGGAGGGCCTCGCGAGCAAAGAGGCCCTCGCGGGTGAGCTCAGCAGCCCGTTCGCGATCTTCTTTCGCCAGGCCAACGGGGTCGCGGCGGCGCAGAACACCGAGCTGGGCGAGGAGCCCGAGCGGTTCTGGCCGTCGCAAACGGGCGAGCTCACGGCAGAGACGATGGCGGGGCGCGCGGTCGGGGAGCTGTCGGACTACGCCAGCCAGTTGTTGATCGTTCACAACTGCAACATGAACGGCTACGACTTCGCCGACGGCCATGCTCGCGGAGCGATGCAAGGGCTCACGGCAATCGGGGCAGCGGTCCCGGGCGCGGGCGGTAGCTCTGAGGCTGGCGGGATGTCGATCGACCACCGCATCGGCGCGGAGCTCAATCCCAAGGGCCGCGACTCGCTATACATGTACGCGGGGCAGAGCGGCGGCTGGCTCGGCGGTCCGTGCATTTCGTATCGCAGCAGCGCCAATCGGCGGTCTGCGCTGCACAACCCGGTCACGGCCTACCAGACGATGATGGGCGTCGACTCGGAGCAGTTCGGCGAGCTCATCGCCCGCCAAAAGAGCGTCAACGATCTCGTTCGCGACCAGATGGACACCCTGCTCGGGTCGTCCAAGCTGAGCCAGCTCGACAAGGACAGGCTTGAGCTCCACCGCTCGGCGATCAGCGATCTCGAAGACTCGCTGATGTGCAACTTGGCCGACGACGAGGCTGCGATGCTCGAAGGTGAGAGCGCGGGCTACGACAGCGACGATGGCATCGCGGTGCTCAACGCAGCGCGCGTGCACATGCGCATCGCCGCGCTTGCCGTGTCGTGTGGGTACACGCGCTCGGCGACGATCCAGATCGGCAGCGGCAACGACGGAAGCACGCGCTACGAGAACCTCGGCAGCGGCGGCTTGATGGAGAACTTCCACTTCTTGTCGCATCGCCGTGCGTCGCACGACAGCAGTGGCGCGGTCATTCCTGATTCCGATCTACTGCACTCGTATGTCGACACGCAGTTCGCTCGGGCCTTCAAGACCTTGCTCGACGAGCTCGACCAATACCTGATGCCCAACGGCGACACCGCGCTCAACAACGGCATGGCCATTTGGTACAACGACAACGGGACTGGGCCTGGGCACTCCAGCAACAACGTCCCCTACGTCATTGCGGGCTCCGCCAACGGCTACCTCAAGCAGGGCGAGTACATCGACCTGGTCGACGGTGGCAGCAACCATCGCAAGATGTTGCAGACCATCGGCACGGCCGCGGGCCTGCAGACCGACGGCGGGCCCCTGTCCGACTTCGGCGACCCAGCGCTCCCCGGCGGCTTGCTGGACGAGCTGCTCACCTAGCCGCGACTACTTGGTCGCGTTCCAGACCAGCACTTCATCCAGCGGTTTGCGCTGGATGTCGGGCACGGTCGCGTCCGCAGCCGGGTAGCCGATTGGAAACAGAATGAACGGGCGCTCGTGCTTCGGCCGGCCGAGCAGCTCGGTCAGAAATCCCATGGGGCTCGGGGTGTGGGTCAGCGTTGCGAGGCCCATGTGGTGCAGTGCAGTGATGAACATACCGGCCGCGATGCCAACGCTCTCGCGCACGTAATAGTTCTTCCGCGGCTCGCCGTCCGCGTCGAACGAGCGGATCTCCTCAAACAGGACCACGATGTGGGGCACCGTCTCCAAGTAGGGCTTCTCCCAAGTCGTGCCGAGTGGCGCGAGGGCGTCGAGCCACTCGGGGGGCATGCGGCCGCCCTCGTAGCTCAGCTTCTCTTCGGCCTCGGCTGCCACGCGAATCTGAGCCTTGAGGCCGGGGTCGTCGATCGCGACGAATCGCCAGGGCTGGCGATGCGCGCCCGACGGTGCGGTCGACGCCGTGCGCACCGCGTGCTCGATCGCGGCCCGCGGAACGGGGTCGTCCGAGAAGTAGCGAACGCTGCGCCGCGCGTTGAGCTCGTCGAAGAACGCCTGGCCCCGACTGAGCGTCTCGTCCGCAGAAAGCCGCTCGGGTTGGTATGGGATGTGCCGATGCTTGGTGCCGCCGTCGCTCATCGGGCGCAGGGTACCGCGCTCCCGCGGCGCGCAGGTGGCGTTGGGCTATCCTTGGTGCGCGATGCGGGCAAGGTTGGCATGGGCGCTGCTCACGGCGCTGGGCTGCGGTGGGTCCGGGTCTGCGGTGGTGCCTGATGTGACGGCGACGGAGCCGGAATACAACGCACGCTGCGGCGTTGAGGGGCCGGTCTTGTTGCTGGATCTCGAGGCGAACGAGCACCCGTTTCGCGTGGATCCTGTGCCCGGCGAGGATCGGGTCCTCGTGGGGCTCTTTGAGGCGGCGGGCTCGCTGGGGCTGTTCCCCGACCGTACCCGCGAGGCGATCGTGTCGGTGGGCCCGTGCGGCGAGAGCCCCACGCTGGTCGCCGAAGACATGGCGCTTGTCGGCGCGTACGAAGAGGTCCAGCTGGCGTGTGCGAGCGACGGCGACGCGCTGTATCGGGTCGATCCAACGGGAGAGAGCGAGCCTGTGCTGCTGCTTGCCGGGACGTGTGCGGTGCGGCGGACCGACGCGGGGCTGGTGGCCGTGCTGTCGGGGGGCGGTGGGGTCGGACGCCTCGTGATCATGCGGGAGCCGGGCGCGGCCGCCGTTGTCGTGGAGACCTTGCTCGACAATGTAGTGGTGCCGACCAATGTGTTTTTTGGTGGTGGGGACTATCGGTCGACTCCCCTGTGGGCGAGTGGGGGGGAAGCGATCACGCTGACCCCCGACGGTCTTGTGCTGGCGGTGGATCTGCAGGACAGCGCAGTTTCCGTGCTCGCCGAGGGCGCCGCGTCGTTTCTCGCCGCCGCCGATGGGCGACGGATCGTGTGGCAAGTCGACGATGTCGAGCAGCACGACGAGGAGGCCCCCGCTGGGGTGATCGTGCTGCACGACCGCGACGCGGGGACGGACCTCCCGCTGCTCAAGTCACACCTACCGTGGACGACGTCGCCGTTCAGGCACGGATGGGTGGTCCTGCGGGACAACTCTGTGTTGGGTCAGCGGCTGTTCGACGGCGACACGGGTGAGTCGCTGGGGCTGCCCGAGGGCACCGCGCTGCGAGCCGTGCTCGGCGATGCGCAGTTTTGGCTGGCGCGCGACACCGACGGGCGCACGGAGGAACTGCTGTGGGAGCCGCCGAGTGAGCCGCGCCTGATCATCGACCATGCCGAGGGGTTTGCAGAGAAGAGCGGGGATGGGTTCAAGGTGTTTGCGTACAACGCTGCGGATGGCTTGGAGGGCACGCTGTCGTACGGGTCGTTTGATGGCGGGGTTGAGCGCTGGAGCGATCGCGTGAACTTTCACCACCGCGTGCTGGCCGACGGGCGCATCCTGGGGATCGTTGACGAGGACAGCAACCAGCACGGCGCGCTACGGCTGGAGGACCCGGGCACGGGCGCGCTGGTGATGGTGGATCCGCATGGATACCTGCACTCGCCGTCGCTGAACGCCAACGACTTGTTCGCTGGCGATGTTGTGTACTCGGTGGATGGCGATGGAGAGTCCAGGCACGGGTTGTATCGGGCCAGCATCCGGTGAGCGGTTCTCCTGCGTGATCTCGTTCTTGCGCACCGCCGCGGCACGATTGCCAGTGACTTCATCCGTGGGCAAGCTCCCGCCATGCCCGCGTTGATCGCGTTCCCGCGCTTCCCCATCGACTCGGAGCGTCGCTATCGCCTCAGCTCACGGGAGAAGACGACCTTCCACACCGTGCTCGACGCCAAGAAGCTGCTCGACCCAACGGGCGAGCACCCCACGAGCGTCAAGATCACCGCGGAGCCCGACGCCGTGCGGTTGGCATTTGAGTACCCGCTGGCACGGGGGCCGGCCGCGAACACCTCGCCCAGCCACGCCAACGCATGTGGTGTCTGCTCTGCCCACCACGCGGCTTCCCCGTCTGAGAACGGATTCGGCGCCCCTAGCTGGCAGTAGCGCGGGTCCTCGAGCAGCGCCTCGCACGACTCCGGTAGATCCTCGCCGTTTTCTCGCGCACGGTCGTCCCATTGGCAGGAGTAGCAATCACCACGGTCGGTCGGGCCACACTTGGCGTTCATGCCTCCCCTATCGGCCGCACGAGTCGGGCTTTGCACAAAAATGCTGCCAACCAGAAAGTCGCGAAGGTTTGATTGACAAACCAGACCAGCGGTCTAGGTTTCCAGCCGCGCCCTTGGCAGGCGCACCACTGACCCCACGCCAATGAGACGCACCACCACACAGATCGCAATGTCGGCCGTGACAGCCGCCGTCCGGTCGATCGCCGCGGCTGCCGCGTAGCCTCCTTTGGAGGCCGAACACGCTACGCCGCGGACTGCTAGCTCAATTGGGAGAGCACTTGTTTTGCACACAAGGGGCTGAGGGTTCGAATCCCTCGCGGTCCATCATCTCAGACACACCGACGGGCGTGTGGCTCAGTTGGTTAGAGCGCTCGGCTGATAACCGAGAAATCGCAGGTTCAAGTCCTGCTTCGCCCACTCACAGCGGGAAGGTCAAAGTGGCAAGACGTCGGGCTCATAATCCGAAGAAGTTGGTTCAACTCCGACTCCCGCTATCCATCAATGCCCACGACGATCGTCTGGGCTCAGCTCTCGGCGCTCCTTCGGCGAGAGCAAGGCCCGAGGTTGTCTACCCCTCGGGTACAGGCTGACAAACCGACCCGTTCTCGATCTGCGCGTTGGTCCGATACGTATTCAGCTCGAGCCATGAGGGCGCCTCGAACTGCGGGATCGTGCCGTCCTCGCGCACGTTCGTCACGTGGTACGTGTGCTGATTCCAGATCCTGCGCGCCTGGATCCATCGCTCCTGGCTGTCGCGGATGACTTGAACCGTCGGGGATGTCTGGTTGTCGTCCCAGTCTTGCCCGGACACGATCACGATCTCTGCGGAGCCGTCGTTGTCGACGTCCGCAACGACGGGATACTCGATGAGCGTCCGCGAGCTTCGCGGGACCTGAAGCTCCACCGAGCCGTCTGCGCCGAACACAAACAGCGTCGTCTCATCGGCGTACATCGCCTCGGCCACGCCATCGCCCAAAAAGTCGAATGCTGTGCCCGCCGCCCAGCCGCTCCCGTCTTGCACGGGGACCGACCAGTTCACGATCAAGTTGGGCTCGAACACGCTGTAGCTCGAGGCCGAGCTGACGGCGAACTCCGACACGCCATCGCCGTCGAAGTCGTGCACCGTTGAGGGGCGGAACCAAGCGCCAAGACTCGCAGGATCGCCGGTTGGCGTCATGTTGAGGTTCTTGATCGTTCCGTCGTGCTCGAGGATGGTCAGGCCACCGTCGTTGTTGACGATGATCTCGGGATCGTCGTCATTGTCGAGGTTTGCGACTTGCGGGTAGCCGGGCAAGACCTCAGGCAGGTTCCAGATCTCCTCGCCTGTGTGTTGGTATGCGGCTTGGCCGAGAATCAGCTCGAGGTCGCCGTCGTTGTCCAAATCGGCTGCGATCGATGCCGTGTTGCGCTGGGCGATGAACCAGCCCGTCTGATCGGGGGCTGAGAACAGCACGGTGCCGTCCGATGCGACAATGTGTCCGTCGCCGATGATCTCCGGCGAGCCGTCATTGTCCATGTCGGCTATCGCTATCGCGCCGCCCTGCTCCTGCTGCCAGATGGCCTCCGTCATCCACATCTGCGTGCCATCGGTATCGAACGCCACAAACGAAAGTGGGCCAAAAATGGCGCCCGCGGCTGCGACGATCTCGGGCTCGCCGTCTCCGTCGATATCGCCGATGGCGGGCATCACCTGCGAGCTGACGGCGTTGTCGATCGAGAAGTGCTCGACGCCCGTCTCGCCGTCGAGAATGTGGATCGTGCCCGCCAACCCATCGGTCACGACGATGACATCGGGCGTGTCACAGAGATCGATGACGCCGTTGCCATCGTCATCGGTCATGTTGGCGACCAGCGGGGTCACGGTGGACGCCCCGCCATCCCACGACCACTGGACCTCGGGGTCGAAGGAATCCGAGGGGGCTCGCGTATTGCACTCGCCCACGCCGTTGAGATCGTCGACGACTCTGCATGTCTGCGGCGGCGGATCGACGGGCGGAAAATCCAACTCCATGTACACGTCGAGCTTGGGCCCGTTGCCGCCGCTGTCGCTGCTGCTGTCAGCCGCGCCCGAGCTGGTGCCGCCCGTCAGGCCTGGTTCGGTCACGCCACCCGAGCTGGTCCCTCCGGACGAGTTGAACGGGTTGCCTTCGTCATCGCCGCAACCCACTCCGAACGAGAGCACTGCGCTCACGGCCACGACCGTTCTCTTCATTTTCAGATCCCCCATCAAAACCCCCACCGAAGGGTTGCCGGAGAACTAGCGCCGAGGCTAGCCCCCGTGGCGTGCGTCGCGTCATGAGCGGGAGCCGCAGCCGCGCGATATTTTAGGAGGGCTTTGTGACCCACGCGTTGACGGCGAGCGCGTCGGTCACCAGACCTTCGCAGGCCGCCTCCGCCGCCTCAACCGAGAGAACGCCGTTGGGGCCAACGAAGATGAGCTTCACCTCGAGCTTGGCGTGCACCCGATCGCCCACGATGAGGTGACTGTCGAGGCAGAGCAGCCGCCCGTCCATCCCGGTTGCTCGGGTGTCGACCGCGTAGCGCTGTCGCGGCTTCATCTCGCGTCGGTAGATGATCCTCTGCTCCGCGACGACGGGGTTGATACCGTCGGCTCTCCAGCGGTCCCACGCACCCACGCCCAGTATCCAATCGGTACGGCCCAGCTCGCCGACCTGCGCATAGACGGCCTGGTTCATGTGCAGGTTGTAGTCGACCTCCGACAACGCCACGCGTCGCTCCAGGCGCGACACCAACCTTTGTGACTTGCGGAGGCGTGCCCGAACCAAGAGGGGCAGAGTACGGGCAACGTAGCCAAGCATGTTTACTCGTCGGTCGAGGTCGGCGCGCCGTCATCTTCGTAGCCGATCCGCGACAAGCGAAGGTCGGAGCGAAAGACACAGGGCTTGTAGATGGACGTTCCGGTCAGCATGCGCACGCAATCTTGCAGGCCCTCGGTGACGGCGGGGTGCGGATGCAACAGTTCGCCGAGCTCCCTGGCCGAGCGACCGTGCTGGATCATGAACGACACGGCCTCGAGTGTGGTGGATGCGTGGACGCCCAGGGCGCGCATTCCCAAGATGCGCATGTCGTCGTCGTCGGTGACGAGCAGCTTGACGAATCCATCGGTAGCTCGCATCGCGATCGGGCGGCTGACCAGCGAGTACCCATATCGCGCGACGCGATAGGGGATCTTCTTTTCCTGCGCCTGTTGTTCGTTGAGGCCGATCGAGGCGACCTCGGGGTCGAGGAACATGATGGTCGAGATGTTCTCGTACGACAGGGGATCGGTGGTCTCGCCCGCGATGACCTCGGCGGCGTGGCGACCCTCGATCTCCCCGATGTTCACCAACGCGATGTCGAGCGTCACGTCGCCGATCGCGTGGATATGGGGCACGGCGGTGCGTGTGTCGTCGACCTTGATGTGCCCGCGTGGGCCGATCTCGATCCCCGCGGCCTCGAGGTTGAGGCCTCCCGTATTGGGGACCCGGCCGATCGAGACGAGCGCCTTTTCGACGCGGATGGTCTCTCGGCCTCCCGTGTGGTGCTCGATCGTGTACTCGACTTCGTTGTCGACCGTCTTCATCTCGAGCAGCTTCGCTCGGTGATGGATAGTCACGCCCTTGGCTTCGAGGTTGGTCGAGCAAACACGCGAGATGTCGGCGTCCTCGAAGGGGAGGATGCGCTCGGCGCGGTCGATCACGTACACCGTGGTCTGACCGAAGTTCGAGAAGATGGTGGCGAACTCGCAGCCGACGACGCCGGCTCCAAGGATGACCATGCTGCGCGGAAACTCGGACAGCGCGCTGATGTGATCCGACGTGATGATCGTGTGACCGTCGATCGCGACATTGGGGAGGTCGCGAGGGCGGGACCCCGTTGCGATGATGAAGTCGGTCGCGCGGATGGTTCGGGTCTGACCCGGCTCTGTTCCCTCGATCTTGAGCGTCTGCGGGTCGAGGAACTCCGCGGTGCCTCGCACCAGCTCGATCGATCCAGGGGCACCCGGGCGCGGCTGGCTGAGCTCCCGGATCTGGCGCTCCATTTGGCGCTGCTTGCTCGACGTCGCCTCGTGCACAACTTGTGCGACCGACCCGTAGTGGACGCGTACTTCCTTGGCCGAGTAGCCACGGTCTTGCCGCTTTGCCCCGACGTAGTCGCATGACAGCTCCCACAGGGTCTTGGAGGACAGCGCTCCGTTGTGGACACCACCGCCGCCGAGTCGGCCGCGTTCGACGAGGCAGACGCGCTTGCCGAAGTCCCACAGTCGAGTCGCGGCGGCGAACCCGGCAGGGCCCCCGCCAATGACGCACGCGTCAAACATGTCCTCCATTGGCTCAATGGTAGCGCTGTTCACACCCCCAATCGCGGGCTAGGCGACTGCGGAGCGGGGTGAGAAACAGAACGAAACTTCGTTGAGCTGTGTTTGTGCCATCCGCCGATCCGCGGGCCCGTGCACCCCGTAGTTCCCCTGTGCGCACCCTGGCTCTTCCGATCGTGCTGTGCCTGATCGCGTGCCAAGGCTCGCTGGCGTCGTCCGAAGGTCCGACCGATGGGACGGGTGTCGCCGAAACCGGTCAACCCGGTCAGACGGATTCCACCCCCCAAACCGATGCGGACTCCGGTTTGGACTCAACGACGACATCGTCGGACGAGACGACATCGAGCGACATTCCGGACGCGCCCTCCAACGCACACTTTGTGCTGGGCAACGCGCGGCTTCCGGGAGGCGCTTCGGTGTCCATCGAGGTGGATGAAGGGATCATCGTGGACGTTGGCGCGGGCGAGGACACGCCGCCTGGCGTGGAGGTCGTTGACCTCGGCGGTGGCGTGGTGGTGCCCGGCTTCATCGATAGCCACGTGCACCTGGCCTATCACTACAGCGTCGAGGGCGTTGGCCAGGGTCGAGCCGCGCTCGCCGCAAACGGCATCGTGGGCGTGGTTGACCTCGCCACGCCCCTGCCCGCGCTGCCGAGCTACGACGCCGATCGATGGATCGCCGCGGGCCCGATGATCACCGCGGTCTCCGGATATCCCACGCAGAGTTGGGGTGCCGCTGGCTACGGGCTCGAGGTCGCGGGCGCGGATGCGGCAGCAGCCGCGGTGGACCAGCTGGCCGAGGCGGGCGCGCGCGTGATCAAGATTCCCGTGGACGGCGGTGCTGCACTGAACGACCTCGAGCTCACCGCGGTCGTCCAAGCCGCACACCGTCGCGGACTGCGGGTGGTCGCGCATGCGCTCGGCGACGCGGACGCGGCTCGTGCTGCAGCGTTTGATGTTGATGTACTCGCGCATACGCCAACCGCTGCGTTGTCGGATGCGACCGTTGCGCTGTGGAGCGACCGTGCGGTCATCAGCACATTGGGTGCGTTTGGCGGGAGCCCGACGGCTGTAGACAACCTTCGTCGCCTTCATGCCGCAGGAACGACGGTTCTATACGGCACAGATTTCGGAAACTCGCAGGTTGAGGGCATCGACGCACACGAGCTCAGCTTGCTCGCGCAGGCTGGCCTCACCCCGACCGAGATCGTCGCCGCGGGCACCCAAATTCCAGCGACGTTTTGGGGCATGCAGACACTCGGCGAACTCACGTCTGGAAAGTCCGCAACCCTGCTCGTGATCGACGGAGATCCGGCTGACGACGCGGAAATCGTCGCCGAGCCGACGGCCGTTTGGGTCGACGGTCAGCCCGTGGGCTGACGCGGCGCGAGCCGGAGCCCTTGTGCGTGGATCCCGGTGAGCTGTGCCTCGACGGCGATCGGCTTGAGCCCCGCGAACGGCACGGTGGCGTCGTCGATGGACTCGACGCGCAGCTCCGTGCAAGACAGGGCGCGCTTGCCCACCGCAAGGTTCTCCAGCGCAGCATGGACACCCTTGGCTGTGAGCTGGAGTTGGCCTGGCGTGGTCTGGCCGGGCACGTGACTCAGTCCACCCGTGAGCTTGAGTTCGTCCACCGCCTGGCGCGTGCCGTCGCCGAGCCGAATCTGTCCGTCACCGACCGGGATCCGCGACAGCCCACCGCAGCGCAGCATCACGTCGATGTTGGTCACGTCCAGCCGCCGCAGGTCGATGGCTTTGCCTTTCTTCGCGCGATCTTTGTCGGCTTGGGCCCGTGCCGAAGCCGGGATTTGCGGGCGCAACAGCGTGGCCAACGAAACGCGTTTGCTCGCCGCAAGCGCCTGCGCCTCACTGTCGAGTCCCCACTCGACCAACGGCTTGTTGTCGAACGGAACCAGCGGAATGTCCTTTTCGAGGATGAGCTTGTCGCCCTCGACCTCGAAGTCGATGACCAGGTTCTCGAGCGTCGACAGGCCCGCCTCGAGCTGGGAAAAATCGATCACACCGTCTTCGATGCCGACCCGAAAGGCGTGCGTCGTCTTGCGGGTTCCGATGATCGGCAGGGTGACGTCGGGCACAACATCCACGTTCACGTGACCGCATAGGTGCGGGAGGAACGGGAGCGCCGCGAGGCCTAGGCCAGCACCACCGGACGGCTTTGGCTGACTGGATCCGAGCGCCAGGTTGGCCATACGAGCGACTGCGCGCCCGATACTGAGCGTTTCGAGCTGGATGCCCGCTGGGTCGACCGTCAGGCCGCCGGGCGCGGCGATGTCCGACAGGACAAGCTCGAGCCCACCCACCATCGTCTTGAGCGAGCCCGCGACCGTGGGTCCCAAGCGAATGGCGACCGAGCCGTCTTCTCCTGCGATGAGCTCAAAGCCCTGGATGCAGACCGCGGCGGCGTGCACCTGGACGCCGCCGAGCGACAAGTCGATCGTGGCGTCCAGCGATGCGGCGCGAATGGTTCCGACGAACTTTGACGAGCTGCCACCCCGACCGATCGACGCGTCAATCTCAACGGCGGTGAGTCGACCGGGGGCTGCGAGCGCCACCCTTCCGCCAGCCACTCGCCATGAGAACTCCGAGAGTGCGAGCGTGTCAGCGCGCAGCGATCGCAAGCCGATAACCGCGTCGTCCTGTTCGTAGCGTCCGCGGATGCCGCCGCCCGGCGCCAACGCCACCACGTTGCTTGGACCGTCGTCGCCACCGCCGAGTTCGAGTCGGAATCCCTCCGCACCCAGTCGCTCTACGCCAATCGAAAGTCGCGCCATGCGGCGCAAGCATAGCCAGATAGCGGCGAGCGGCTCAGCGTTGGGCCGTCTGCGTGGCGCCGTTGGCGGATTGGGCAGCGAAGCCCATTGCAACGACCGACGCGCCGAGAGCCGCTACGACAAACACCACGCGAAGCGCACGGCCCGTCCACTTTGCGACGTCCCACCTGGCGCCGCCCGCTCCGGGGACAGCTGCAAGGGCGCTGGTCTGCGCGTTGTAGACGAACTTGTTGACCATGGGCTTGGGCCGGGTGTTGTTGAAGGGCGGAGCGAGCAACTACACACTTCGACAACTGCGTTTAATACTGCCAGAAAATGGATCAAACGCACGAGCATTGGACCCAACAAACTTCGACGCGTGTTTAAGCGCGGGGCGAGTTCGCACCCTCCATCACAACAATTACTCGATCTGTAGGCGAAGCGCCCCACGGCAGGACACACGCACGCTCGGTTTTTGGGGGCTGCCGCCCCTACCCGTTCGTGTAGCCTCCGCGGCAAGTGTTTCCCGGAGCCAGGATCGCGCCGCACTGCCCCGAGTGGGTGCAAGAGCCTATCGCCCACCGCGGTCTGCACGATGCCGAGCGGCCAGAGAACACGATGGCCGCGTTCGATGCCGCGGCCGAAGCTGGGTATGCGATCGAGCTCGACGTGCACGCTTCGCGCGACGGCGAGGTCATGGTCTTTCACGACTCGACGCTCGACCGGATGACCGCATCAACGGGCCCGATCGCGCATCGTACCCACACGGAGCTTGGCAAGATCCGGGTGGGCGACTCGCAGCAAACCATCCCAACCCTCGAGGCGGTGCTTCGCCGCGTCGCCGATCGCGTTCCTGTGGTGATCGAAGTGAAGAACGAAGGCGAGGTAGGCCCGCTCGAACCTGCTCTCGCGGCCGTCGTGCGTCGCGTGCCCGGGCGCTACACGATCCAGGCGTTCAACCCTCGCCCGCTGATCTGGTTTCGCCGCAACCTGCCGGACTACCCGCGTGGACTGCTCGCGACGGACTTCAGCGCAGAAGCTCTGCCGTGGCACGAGAAGATCCTGCTGCGGAACCTCGTACTCGCGCCGTTGGTGAGGCCCGCGTACGTTGGGTACGACCTGCGTCACCTGCCGTACTGGGCACCGACCGGCCTGCGTCGGCTGGGTGTACCCCTTTTGGCTTGGACGGTGCGCACGCCCCAGGACCTCGCGCGAGCCCGGCGTCTCGCCGACAACGTCATCTTCGAGAACGTCCGCCCTTGAGCCGCGCCGACCCGTCGTCCCATACTGTGGACGGTGGCGTGTGAACGGTGCGGTGGCCCAGTCGCCCAGGCGGGAAGCCTGCCGCCGATGTCAGCGTGCCAACGCTGCGGCAAGGTGCGGGTCGGATCGGGAGACCACACTGTTCCGCAGTGTCCGTTTTGCTTCTTGGACCTCGCGGTCGTCACGGGTCGCTTGCCGATTACGTTGGTGTGCCCGCACGAAGACCGTTTCTTCCTGATCGACTTCGAAGACGGGATGCTTCATCCCGTACCCAGCCCGTTTCCGTTGCCAGGGTTCTTCGCGTGCATGCAGTGCGGTGCGGGGCTTACCTACTTCGAGAACCTGCCGCCGCGCGCGACGTGTGAGACGTGCGAGGTCGACTACTCGCTCGACCCGTTGCGGCCCGCACCGCCCTGTGGGCTGTGCGACGACCAGGTGCGCATCGTCGAAGGCGCGATGCCGCCGCAGGGCGATTGCATCGGCTGCGGGGTGGAGGCTTTGCTCGCCGATGCGGCCGAGCCGTTTGCACCACCGATCGAGATCACGGTCCAAGCCGTGGTGGCCACGCCACGTCGAGGCTTGTGGTCGCGGTTAATGGGTTGGTTTGGCGGGTAAAACCGCGCTCCGGTAGACTCGGTCGATGACGCGCCTCCTCGTATTGCTGTCGTGCCTCGCGGTCGTCGGCTGTCGAGGCGGTGACCCCGAGGCAACGCCGCCCGCCGATGGGGTGTCGCCCGCCGAGGCGGTGTCACCCGTCGAAGTGGCGACGGCCGACGCGCCACGTTCGGCTGAGCCCGACGCCTCCGATGCCGAGCCCGGCCTCCCAGAGGTTCACGGTCGGCTCACCAACGTGGGCGGCCAGAAGGTCCTGCACGTCTGGGGTACCCCCCGCGAGATGGGTCATGCGCACGGAGCCTTGTTGCGCGACGGGATCATTGAGGTCTTCGACCAGTACGCGCTCAAGGTGATCCCGCCCGCTACCGTGGCCAGCGCGGGCGTTGTCTACGGGACGGTCGCCGACGTGCCCCAAGTACTCCGCGACGAGGCCGAGGGGATCATCGCGGGAATGAAGCAAGCCGGAGGTGCGGAGGTGTCGGGCCTCGGGCGCTCGTTGACGGCGAACGACCTGTTGCTGATCAACGCGATGACAGACCTGCTCTCGGTCGGCTGTTCGTCGGTCTCGGCGTGGGGGCAGTCCACCGCCCAAGACGCCGAGCTCAACGGCAACGCGGTCGTCGTCCGCAATCTCGACTGGAGCGACGACGATGCGCTGCTTCGCAACCAGGTGCTGATCGCCTTTGAGCCCTCGGACCCAACACGTCAGCCAGTGCTCTCGGTGGCGTTTGCCGGGTACATCGGGTGTCTGTCGTGCATCAATGAAGCGGGCGTGACCGCGCTGTTCAACATGGGCTACGGCGACGGTGCGGCCGAGCTCGGGGAGTTGATGGGCGGGTTTGCGCCCGCCAATCTATTGCTGCGCGACACGATGGAGCGGCGCGATGTGGACCTGGACGGAGTGAGCAGCGCAGCGGACGTCGAGGCTGCCCTCAGGGCCAAGAAACACGCGGGCAGCTACATTCTGCATGTGTTGGAGCCCGCCAAGCTGGCGCGCACCCTCGACCGCGCTCCTGCGCGGATCCTCGAAGTCGAGGCCGACGGCGTCGTTGCGCGGAGTCCTATCCAATCCGACGCGTTGGGAGGCAATGCGTTGGCCGCAACCAACCACCTCCGCGGCAAGGAGGGCCCACAGGCGTGCTCCCGCTACAGCCGCATCGAGCGGTCCGCGACCCGCAGCAAGCAGAGCTTCAACCGCGACGGGCTCTGGGCGCTGGGTCGGTCGGTGCGCTTGGGGTCCGTGGTGCACACGATGCTTGTCGAGCCCGATGTCCGTCGGCTGACGTTGTGGCTGCGGCAGCCCGACGAGTCACAGCAGTCCAAGCGCGAGCCTGTCGTGCACACGTGGGACTCAGTGCTGCGGCGCACACTCAATCCTCGATGAGCCCCCCTGGCACGACTCGACGTGGTAGTCGCTCGTTCGGCACTCTCGCCAGTGCTCCCGGAGTCGGCGCAAGGCGTCGTCTGGGCCGAGGGGGGTGAGTTGGTCGCGGTCGGCCCACAGATCAAAACGGTCGAGCGTCTCGATGGCATCGGCGGCGTCGAAGTCCACGGTGACACCAAAGGATGCCTTGAGCCACGTCGAGGCGGCACTTGCCAGCGCCTCGGTGGTGGTCAGCTCAGGCTCGTGGAGTAGCAGCGCGTAACCGAGGAGGGCCTCCTTGAGCTCCTCCTGGCCGATGTTGCCAAGCAGGAGCTCCAAGACCCCCGCGTTGTTTGCCACGATCCGGTAGTAGAGGTTGTGGGTCAGCTGGGACGACCGCACATGCTTGGCGCGGCGGTAGCCAAAGAATGCTCGGATCGACAGGCCGCATAGCGCGGCGATTCCCGCCCAGGCGAGCTGCCCGACCACCGCTGTGCCCATCGCGATTTTCCAGGCAACGCCGCCGAACGCTCCTGCACCACCAAACGCGACCTTGAGTCGGTCGAGCGTCGACATCGCCGCCTCCGCGTGGGGGAGCAGGGCCTCGACATCGGCCACGGGTATGTCGCGAAACAGCTTGAGGTTGAGCGAGGCCTCGTCCTTGAACTGGAACACGACCACCAGGCGACGGTAGATCTCGATCGTGCGCGTCTTGCCGCGGATGGGCGCGCGTAGCGAACGTCTGCGGTGCTCGTCTTCGGACTGGCCGCGGACAAACAACTCGAGCCGGGCTAGGCGCTCCGGGTCGGTCCGGATCCGCATGCCGTGGCTCTTGGCAGCCTCGATCGTCCGTTCGATTTCGTCCTTGTCGAGGCGCTCGTAGTTTGCCTTGTCGAGCAGGTACTCCACCATGCGTTCGAGCGCGGCCATCGCTGGCTCGTCGGGCTCCGGAAGGATCGCCTTGGTCTCTCGGGCGGGGTCGACCCCGTCGTACTGCCGGCCGATGAAGCGCTGGAATGCAGTTGTCTCCTGGTCGATGACCTGATCGATGTCGTGAGCGAGCTGCTCCATGTGTTCGGCGAGGCGTGGGAAACGCTCGGCCTGCTCGACAATGGCCGCGACGAGATCCTCGCTACGGACCGGAATGAATCGGTCGTCGGGAAGGCTCTGGCCGACCCGCGACATTCGGAGGCTCAGCGAACGACCCGCTGTTTCGGGTTCGGGCGTGTTGGCCTCCGATTCCACGGCCGCCGCAGTATGCCGCAATACCGCTACGCCGGGCGGAGGCTGCACCTGCTACAACACGTTGGTGCCACAGACCCTCGTCGCACGGCTGCGGTACGAATCGGAGCCGATCAAGGGCTCGCGGTTCATCGCCACCGTCGCGCCTGTTTCGAGCGAGGGTGACGCGCGCGCGCTCGTCGAGGCGGTGCGTGGCGAGATGCCCGACGCCTCGCATCACTGCGCGGCCTGGCGGATAGCAACGCCTGCGATCGAGCGCGCCGCCGACGACGGCGAGCCCAGCGGATCGGCTGGGCGTCCCATCCTGTCGCAGCTGGTCGGGCGCGATCTGATCGATGTGGTCGCGGTGGTCTCGCGGTATTTCGGCGGCACGAAGCTGGGCGTGGGCGGGCTCGTGCGGGCGTACGGTGGGACAGCGGCCGAGG
>Ga0316189_10000740_pt1 | contig 32655 bp, 36 predicted proteins | sample LowCovwburrow_MG_FD_204930 | JGI IMG/M metagenome (GOLD analysis project Ga0316189, IMG submission 204930) | Coastal sediment microbial communities from Maine, United States - Lowes Cove worm burrow | ecosystem: Environmental > Aquatic > Marine > Coastal > Sediment | place: USA: Maine...
CTTGGTCGATAACCAAACTTTTTTTCGAAGGCATTAGAGAAGGAACTCAAACTGTCATAGCCCACATGCCAGGCTGCTTCTTGAACAGTTGCATCCTGATTTCGAATCATTTTATGAGCTGTGCTAAGGCGTTCATTTTGGAGGTATTTAAAAACCGGAACGCCGAAAAACTCTTTAAAGTTCTTTTTGAGTTTAAAAGTGTTCATTCCTATTTCTTTTGAAAGTTCGGATAATGAAGGTGGCGTTTCCAGATTGTTAGTTAGTATTTCTTGAGCTAACATCAATTTATCTCTTTCTACTTCTGGCATGGGCTTATCATGTATAGTAGATAGTTGACCAAAAAAATGGGCGAGTAATGATGTTATCTGACTTCTAAAAAACATCATTTTTGCTTTACCCTTATACTTGATATGGAATACCTGATCTACTATGTCTTGCATTTCAGGGGTCATTAAAAATGCAGGCCCTTCAACATAATGATCTTTCGGATGGACAAGCTGATGTAAGAGTTCTCCAAAAAGTTCTCCTTCTTGGTTTGGTAATTGCTCAAGATTCCGTGCGGCAGTAGCAATTACAATACATTGAAGAGGTCGTAGGGCAGAAACAGTGTGAATAAATTCAACCTCTTCATCTGCATAAAAAGACAGTGCTAAGCCCTTAGTATGATCGAATTCTTTTGTCTTGTTCTTGTACTTTACCGAAAGATTCACGTTGCCAGAACCGTATAAAGCCACTGCAATAATAGGCTCGTCAAAGAAACAGGAATCTATTGTAGGTTCTTCTGAATTCGCTTCCTCTACAAGAACGGTAAAATCGTTAATATCAATAATATCTCTATTCATACGCAACTCTCAAATTTAAAGAAATTATTTGAATGGCGCAGTTTATTGAAATTTCATGATAGATCTTGAAATAGTATTTGGTACAAATTAGAGATCTAATTAAAATTCATGCCTTCTCTAAAGACCAAATACTACATCGACCTTTTACATATTATAAAAAGTTTCTCTAAAAACTTTTTAATTAAGTATTGCTTCTAGCTTCTCTCTTAAAACTGCTTCCGGAACTACACCGTTCAATTTATCAATTACTTTAGTATCCTTTAAAAAGAATAATGCAGGAATGCTTCTTACTTCAAATTTTTTTGCCAATTCACTATTTTGGTCAACATTCACTTTTTGAATTTCTACCTTACCTTCATATTCTTTAGATAATTTTTCTACCGTTGGTAAAAGTGCCTGGCATGGCCCACACCAATCAGCATAAAAATCTAATAAAATGGGTCTGTCTTGTTTCAATAAAGTTTCATAGTCCGAATTATTTTCTATTGTTTTCATCTGTTTGTATTTTAGTATTATATTAATTTGATACTACAAAGATGCGAAGAGAATAGAGGTGTTTGATAGTTAAGAATTCCTGAAGATTTGGCAATTCTTCCTGTCTACAAATTTTCTTTGAAACTTGAAGGAGAAACACCTTCATTTTTTTTAAAAAAGCGGCTAAATGTCTGGATATCTTCATATCCTATTTCATAGGCTATTTCTTGAATTTGCAATTCAGAATAACGCAACAACCTTCTAGCTTCCAGCATTTTACGTTCATGTATAAATTGTAAGGGTGTTTTTGATCCTAACTTTGAGAAGATATTGGATAATGTTTTAGGAGATTTATTGAGTAATTCGGCATAATCAGCTACACTATGCTTCGATTTAAAATGCTGCTCAACTAAAAAATTAAACTCTCTTACAATATCCGACTCAATATTCTCCTTAGGGTAATGTTCTTGAGCTTTAAATAAACGGGTACACAAGATCAAATATCGTTTTAACATCATTTGCAACATATCAATTTGCAAATTATCTTTTGATTGCATTTCTATGCTAAACATTTTCCAGAGGATTTCAAATTGTTCTAATTCATTCTCTGGAATTTGTATAACCGGTAGTTGAGATGCGCCGAAAAACAAAATTCCCTTACAGCCCACTTCGGTATCGTGATCAAGAATGCAATAAAAAGGCCTGTTAAACCTAAGAAATCTAATTTTTTCTATATGATTTACCGTAACCTTATGGAATTCTGTCAAAAAAACGATCTGGTTTTTTCCAAAAACGTATTCTTTACCATCAATAGTCAAAATATTGGATTCTGATTCAAACCATAAAATTGTTAAACTGCTTTCAATAACATCATTAAAAACATCGCAATTTTGTTTTTCCAGTATTTGAAAATCGAGGTATTCGTCAGTGTTTCCTAGGAATCTCATGTTGTTCTTTGAATAAAAAAGTAGTCTACCAAGATAAGTTAAAAAGTCTAAATTATTAGTTATTATTATTCGACAATCAAATGTTTTTCATCATTTCAATGGTCGCACCAGGTGCTGAAGCCGGATTTTGTACAGTTATCAAATTATCGTCAGCATTTACATAAGGTACTAAAGTAGAAGTGTTGGAAAAAATTGCTCCTAGATTTTTTAATTCAGCATCGAGCATAAAAGAAATAAGGTCTCCTATTGTTAGTGTTAATGTAAGTGGCATAATATTATGTTTTTAAATTGTGAAGTTTAGAGCTCATCAACGATACAAATGTGCGCACTAATAGAAGTATAAAAGTTCTCATATGACAACGTTTTCAAGAACTAGAATTAATCGGAAGGGTACATAAAAACCTTTTAAGAAAGGCCTTCAATTGAATAATTGTATAAACTTGAATAATGAGTTCTTTATGTAAGTTCATGCTATTTTATTTTTGATGTTAGATTTAATGGTATCCATAATTAACGGTGCATGAATTCTAGAGTTTTCTATAAACCATTTGTGGGTTTCCATACCACCGCATATTACACCAGCTAAGTAAATACCTTTACAGTTGGTTTCCATGGTATTTTCATTGTAAACAGGTTTCATTTTATGATCTTCTGATAAATTGACACCCATGTTTTGTAAGAACTCAAAATTGGGTTGATAACCTGTTAAAGCCAATACATAATCATTTTTAATAATTATTTGCTTTCCATCTTGATTAAAGACAATTTCATTTTCTTTAATTTCTTTGATCTCTGAGTTATAGTATACCTTTATACTGTCTTCTTCTATTCGGTTAATAATATCTGGTCTTACCCAATACTTTACACGTTTACCAATGTCATCGCCACGAATAATCAACGTCACAAAGCCTCCTTTACGATATATTTCTAAAGCAGCATCGACCGATGAATTACTGGCGCCTACAATAGCAACATGCTGTCTGGCATAATAATGTGGATTTTTATAATAGTGAGATACTTTTTGCAAGTTTTCTCCAGGCACATTTAATAAATTAGCTATATCATAAAATCCTGTAGCAACAACAATATTCTGAGACTCGTATATATCTTTTGAAGTTTTTATTTGATATGTTCCTGATACTTTCTCAACATTTATAACTTTTTCAAAAAGGTTGATATTTAGATCTTTTGAAGTTACAATACGTCTGTAGTATTCTAGCGACTCCGATTTATACGGTTTCGCATTCTTACTTATAAATGGAATATTGTCAATCTCTAACTTATCTGAACTTGAGAAAAAAGTCATGCCTTCAGGATAATTGTATAATGAATTTACAATAACTCCTTTTTCTATTATTAAGTACCTTAGTCCTCGCTTTTGTGCTTCAATACCACAAGCAATTCCTATTGGGCCACCGCCTATAATTATAACATCGAAATCATTCATAACTATTGTTGTTTTACAATTTGTCCTCTAATTTAAAGAAAGCATATTCTAGGTTATTCTTTTAGTTTATTTTAATACTATTATTAAAAGAATTCTACATGATATATTGTTAGGTTAAATTAACTGCCGTCTTAATTTTTTTTATGGCATTTATCACCTTCTCGTTAGAAGTAGCTATATTCATTCGCATGAATAATGCACCTTCTCTTCCAAACCAATGGCCGGCGTTTAAACCTACATTTGAGTTTTCTGTAATATGTTGAAACATAACCTTGGAGTCCTTAAAGATATCTCTAAAATCTAACCATACTTGATAAGTGCCTTCAGGTTTAATAAGGTTGATTTTTGAATTTAGAAGCTCCTTTTCTATGCTTGTAACATTGTATTCAATAGTTTTTATTAAATCATTTAACCATGTTTCTCCTTTTAAGTATGCTGTTTCTAAAGCAACTCTAGTTAATACGTTGGTTGCTCCTAAGTTGTATTTTTCAGAGATTTTATTGAAGGTGTTTCTAAGAGTTTCATTAGGAATAATTGCCATAGAATCAGAGATTCCTGCAAGATTGAATGTTTTAGCCTCGGAAGTACAAACAATAATATTTTTCCAATCTATCGAATAGTTTAGCAATGATGTAAATGTATTATCAAAAAGGATAATATCTTTATGTATCTCGTCTGAAATAATAATTATATTGTGTTTTTTACAAATCCTTACAATGCTTTCTAATTCTTTTTTCTTCCAAACACGACCAACAGGATTATGAGGGTTACAGAGAATTAGAATTTTGTTTTCTGTTAATTTTGCTTTTGCCTCTAAATCCTCAAAATCAATTTTATATTGATTGTCAATTAATTTCAATGGGTTTTTGACGATTCTTCTGTTCACCTTTCTAATAACATCTCTAAATTCCATAAAAACAGGTGGCTGAATAATAATCCCATCATTTTCAGATGTGAAGTTTTCAATGGCAATTGCTATGGAGGTAGTAATACTTGGATTGTAAACAATATGGTCTTTGTTTAAATCAACATCATAATGTGTTTTATACCATGTTTTTTGTGCAGATAAAAAGGGATTTGGCTTATACTCATAACCAAAACCTGAATTAGAAGTTCTTTCAATCAATGCATTTTGAATCGGTTTGGCTACGGCGAAATCCATGTCGGCAATCCACATTGGTGTTATATCTGATCTTCCAAATAAATCTAAAAGTGCTTTAGGATTTGATTTGGATAGAGGTAATGTTTCTATTTTATAATCTAGTTTCATTTTATTTAAAACGTTATTGTTTCACCATCCTCAGGAATACAAACTTTATCTAACAACGTATGTTTCGCTAATAGGGTCTTTAATTGATTTCTAGTCATTGGGCAATGGTTTAGCGATTCTATATGATTAGCATATACTTTATTGGGCGAGCTTTTTACAAGCTTTATGATATCTTCAGAATCCATAATTAATGGCTTTCCAAAATCAAATTGAGCAGTTCCAGAAGCAAGTACAGTTATATCTGGCTTCAACTCAGATAATACTTTATCAACGGCATCAGTATATATTGTGTCTGCGCTAATATATAGCGTAGGCGTGTTGGGTAATTCTAAATGAAAACCGATAACATTTCCCATTAGCTTCGCTACAAATCCGTAACCATGTTTAGCAGGAACACCTAAAATAGTTCCACCTAGAAAATCATCTTTTTGCCAATATTTTAAACCCTTTGTAATATTAAGACCATCTTTTTTCAATTTACTAACATCTTTTACGCTACAAATAACAGGAATGTTGTTTTCAATCAGAAACTTTTTACCCGTACTATCAATATGATCTGGATGTAAATGAGTAATTAAACAATGGGTTACCTTATCTAAAATTGCCTCAGAATTATTAGGAAGGTCTACTGTTGGATTTCTTCTTGCCTTAAAACGAAAAAAAGAAAAAGGAGGTAAGAACCCTTTTTTTCCTAACATTGGATCAACTAATATGTGATCACTACCAGTTTCAATTACAAAAGTGGCATTTCTTATATGATGAATTTTCATTGTTTCTATTTTAAAGTTGTGCTCATAATTTACTTAATGTATAATTAGTCATCCCTAAATATCAAGCGATAAGTTTACTAGAGACTCGTTTTATTTTTTTGAGTTTCAAAATGCTATTTATCAGCTAAATTCTTATATTTTCTAATAATCACTCTAGTTCCTTTATCATAATTAATATAACTCCAAGCCCAATTGATAAAAACCACCATCCTATTTCTAAAATCTACAAGTAGCATAAGGTGAACAAACATCCAAATGTACCACCCTATAATTCCGCTAATTTTTATAAATGGTAAATCAACAACTGCATTATTTCTTCCAATAGTTGCCATGGTACCTTTATCTTTATACCGGAAAGGAATCAGTGGCTTATTCAATATATTTCTATTTAGATTTTTTGCAAGTTGAGACCCTTGCTGTTCGGCTACAGATGCCAGCATGGCATTTCCGGAAGGGTATTTTTGAGTCTCAATAAATGCCACATCACCAATAGCGAATACCTCTTTTAATTCTCGAATTTCATTGAATTCGTTTACAATAATTCTATTCTCTTTAGTAATTGTTGTATTTATACCATTAGGGTATTTTCCCTTAATTCCAGCCGCCCAAATTAGTGTTTTAGAATGAAATGTATCTTTATTTGTAGATACGACGCTGCCGTCATAATCTTTCACCGAAGTATTTAACCAAACATTTATTTCTTTCTTTTTCAAGTACTTTTCAGCCTTTACTGATGATTCTTTACTCATATTAGCCAACACTCGTTGATCAGCTTCAATTATATGAATTTGCATTCTTCTAATATCAAGATCAGGATAGTCACTTGGTAAGACGTGGATCTTCAATTCTGCCAGTGCACCAGCCAATTCAATTCCTGTTGGTCCTGCACCAACAATAATAAAATTCATCAATCGTTCTCTCTCTTCTAGGTCAGATGTATTTAACGCTTCTTCAAAATTTTGAATAATTAAACTTCTTAAATTTAAGGCCTCCACAACTTCCTTCATGGGCATCGAATATTTTTGAATATTCTTCATTCCGAAATAGTTAGAAGTAGCACCAGTTGCAATAATTAAAATGTCATAATCAATTTGTCCAATAGAAGTTGATACTATTTTACTTTCAACATCAATATTTTCAGTTTCAGCCATTCTAAAGAAAAAATTCTTTTTGCCTTTAAAAATTTTCCGAATGGGATAAACTATAGAATCCGGTTCTAATCCACTACTTGCAACTTGATACAATAAAGGTTGAAATGTGTGATAGTTTTTCTTATCAATTAAAACAACTTGATATTTTGAACTATTTATTTTTTTTAAAAATTTAAGTCCGGCAAAACCACAACCAATTATTACTATTCTAGGTAAGTCAACTACAGGAATATTCATTTTATTATTTTATAGTAAAAGTACATGTTAAACCTACACAAAAATTTCTTGGTAATCTTTCAACGCTATAAATAGCTCTTGAGTGAACACCTTTTTCTTTCAATATATTAACAAATAAATCAGATACACCATTAACAACTTTAGGAGAATTGTCCCAATTTTCGTCAGCTTGAAAGTAAGCATCAATATGATTTAATCCGACTACATTCTCAAAGCCAACTTTGTCATTTATTTGTGCAAGTACGTTCAAAGCACAAAGTTCCATTGCTTTAAAACCCTCTTCAGTTGTAAATTCTGCACCTATTCTTCCTTGATATAGGGGAGTTCCATTTTTTATAGGAAATTGAATAGCTACATAAGTAATATTAGATCTAATATTCACAGAGGCATAAGATCCGCCCGGAGTGGAAACTTCGGGGAGTTCAAGATGAATTTTTTTTAGGCTTTCAAATGGATCTATTTTCATTTTTTAGCAAATTCATTTTCTAATTCTAAATATTTCTAATTCATATCACTTAATGCAAACGCAGCAGTTGAAGCTGTGAAAACTTAATAGTCCAATGTCCTTTTATACCTGTTAAAAATGTCATTGATAATGCAAAAAGTAAAAAAATTATTTTTACTATATTCTAAAATCGATTCTCAACTATTACATTTTCTGTAGATAATTGTCCCCCTCTTGGATGAGCACCTTGTATTCCTTTACCTATTACTATAAAATTTGAAATCACAAAATTTTCTGGTAAGTTGATAAGCTCAGCTACTTTGTCGAAATCAAAACCAATCATTACACCACTTTCATAGCCTTTTGCTGTTGCTGCCAGAACTAATGTTTGTGTTGCAATTGATGCTGATCTTATTGCCTCATCTCGTTGTAATTGTTCTCTATTTAAGTAAAATTGATGTGCTGATGTAGCCATAAAATCGCCTATTTCTTTTGGTACATTTTTCCATTTATCCGCCATATTTTTTTCCCAAGCTTTAATATCTGTCACTACAAGTATCAACGAAGAAGCGTCAGTTACTTGTGCTTGACCATATGCTGCATCTTTAATCTCACTTCTGAGTTTCGAATCATTTATTACAACAAATTTCCAGTGTTGAATATTGTATGAGCTTGGCGATAACATTGCCAACTCAATAAGTTCTTTTATTTCTTTATCAGAAATTTTAAAGGTTGGGTCATAATGACGTATAGAACGTCTTTTTTGTATTGCTTCTATTGTTTTCATAATTTTATTTTTAATTACTCGATTGAATTAGCTTTTTCCCAGATTCTGCTTTGAAAAGCTTCATCAACCTGTGTGTTGAAAACATGATTGAAGTAATTACTCATTGTTTTAACACCAATTCCAGCAATAACACCTAAAATATGATCCTGAGTGTACCCGGAACTTAAGAAAGTATCAACATCCTCATAAGATGGTAACCCTCTTTTAGAAACCATTACTTTGCTAAAATCACTCAAAGCTTTTAATCTTGCATCAGGCACGTCTGTGTTGTTCCTAATAGCATCTGTAACTTCTGTGGGTACCTTACTCATTTTGTCTGCAACAAAACTATGTGCTGCCATACAGTAATCACAATTATTTTCAAAGGCAATAGATAAGAATACTACCTCTTGTTCTTGCGAATTGAATCCTGAGTTTTCTCTAAAAGTATTATACGATTTAATATATGCATCTAAAAGCGCCGGATTATTTGCCATACCTGCGTACATGTTAGGAATCATTCCCATTTTATTCTTGGCAGTTTTTAAAATTTCACTAGAAATTGAATCTGCGTTTTCGATTGTTTTTAACTCTGAAGTCATTTTATTACTAGTATTCATCCTTTAATATTTATTTAAATTTGTTTTTAATTGTTTTGTTCCAGTATCTGCTTTAAACTTTTAAGTTCATCTGCCAATATTAATTTTTGTTCAGATAACGCACCTTCTAACTGTTCTAATGGAACTGGAGGCGCTAATAAAACGAATGAATAAATAGCGGTAACTCCGTTTTTAGAAACTCTTGAAAACGCATTGCCTACACTTCCATCTGGCATGGTCATTATCCAATCTATTGTCCCAAGACTTTTTGACGCCACTGTTTCTAGTTTGATTTCTAATTCTCCCATTGGCGTCACCATGATCGCAGATGTTCCATTGACATTAGTAAAGGCATTGGTCCAAATCGGTAGATTTTCAGGGTTTGATATAAAATCATAAACAAGGTTAGATCTTAAATTAATTCCAATGCTTTGCACATCAAAATTGTTTGCAAAAGTTTGTATTTTCATCTTTACTCTTTTTATTTATACAATTAAGTTTAAATTATAGTTTTGTTAGTTGATTTTATTTCAGTTTAAAAAAATCATGAACACCTATATATTTATTCACTGTAAAGCCTTCAGCATATTTGGCATTGATTGGCCTTCCATAAATATTATTGGTGCTCTTTATCTGGTCTAATAATCCCAAAATAGAGCTTGGTTCGTCTTCTTTTGGTTTTACAAATTGAGATCGAAAGGCTTTAATGGCTTGAATTTTTTTGTCCATTTCTGATGAAATATCAATCACAAAATCAGGATCGATAAAATAATCTTGTATATAGTGATAAACTGCGCTAGGTCTCCAAGGTTCTTGAAACCGTCCACTATAAAAAGTTTCTTTCTTTTTGAGTCCTGATAAAAATGCTGAATCGGAAACTAGTTTAGCAGCGTTAGCATGATCTGGATGACGGTCATGAACTGCATTTGCCAAAATTATTTCTGGTTGATATTTTCTAATTGCTTGAATGACTAATAACCGACTAGTTTCATCGTTTACAATAGATCCATCTAATAAACCTAATTGTTCTCGATATTGAATTCCTAATATTTTAGAAGCTTCATTAGATTCTTGCTTTCTAGTTTCTGGCGTTCCAAAAGTGCCCATTTCACCAGCTGTCATATCTACAATTGCTACAGTTTTTCCCATAGCAACGTGCTTGAGTATTACACCGGCTGCTGCACACTCAACATCGTCAGGGTGTGCACCAAAGGCTAGAATATCTACTTTAAATTCATTCATTTTAATATCGTCTATTTCCGTTTCTCCTTTAGTTCTATTATTTCTTGCTCAAGCTTTGTTATATAATTTTGTTGAGGTAAAAAAGCTTCATTAATTTCATCAACGGTATATCGAGGAGTAATATGTTGCGGACAGTTCCAATCGTAAGCTTCAATATCGAACACCATCATACGCTCTGGACGAAATTTGTAATCTTTTAAATCAAGTAGATCATATAATTCTGGATTATCTTTAAGTTCTACAATTTCTGCCTTAGCAAAAATTTTAAGCCGAGATCTTGTTGGATAATCTATCATGATAAGTGACACATTATTGTTTGTTGCCATATTACCGACAGAAACGTATTGTTTATTCCCAATAAAATCAATGAAACCCAAACGTTTTGAATCCAGAACTTTTAAAAAGCCTTTTGGACCTCCGCGATGCTGTATATAAGGAAACTCTTTTACACCAATAGTAGCTAAATAAAAACTATCTCGCTCTTGAATAAATGACATTTCACCTTCGGTCAACCCATCAACAACGCTGAATTTCTCCATGCGCCCATATGAAGTACGACTGCCATATTTTTCTTGTAATTTTTTTACGGCATCTGTAAATGCTATTTCTGCAAAGTTTTTAGCCATTGTCTTTATTATTTAATAATGATGCTCTTGAAATGAAAAATTTAGCGAGAGGAATCATAATAACCCCTCTCACTTTTTATCTTATTTAATCAGCACAGTTTTATAATCATATTGAATCAAAAAGATCAAGGGAATTGCGTATGCTAAATGACGTAAAAATGTTATTACCGGCATCATAGGTGATGCATCAAGTCCTGCTACTCCTGCTCCTAAAAGCGGCAACATAAATAACCACACCAAAGCTACCATTTCGGCAGTTACAAAGATGATGGGTCTTAACCATTTTGGTCCCCATAGTGAAGGTGCTATTCCTGCAAAAAGGATGGCTAATAAAATTCCATTTCCGTAATGGCCTGCTACCCCATACGTTAAACCTAATCCTGTTTTTGCTCCTAATAAACCCGGTATGTCCCACCAGTTTCCTGTTAATAATAATCCTACTATGTCAAATAATATTGTTCCTAATATTCCCGCAAGAATTGCGTTTTTCCAATTGATTGTTTTACTTTCCATAAATTCTATAGTTTATTTAGTTTTATTTTATTCTTATGTTATTTCTATACTGCAATAATGCCTACAATTAAGAGGTATTAGGTAGGTGATATTTTCCGATGAAAGGGCAATTGTCACCTACCTATTTAGTCTCTTTATTAATAATTACTTTATATTATTTCTTTTCAAAAAGTTAAGAATGTAAATCGCAATTTCATCGCCTTTTTCTTCGAGTGCAAAATGACCTGTGTCTAATAAATGAAATTCTAAATTCTTTAAATCCCTTTTGTAAGGGTAAGCACCATCTGCTGGGAAGATATAGTCATTCTTTCCCCAAACAATTAATGTTGGTGGTTGATGATCTCTAAAATATTGCTGCCATTCTGGATACAAAGGCACATTTGTTCTGTAACTATAGAACATAGCTAATTGAATTTTATCATTTTCTGGTCTCGTTAAGTGTTGTAAATCGATGCTCCAATTGTCAGGACTAATTTTTAAAGAGTCTTGTACACCATGAGTATATTGCCATTTTAAACCAGCTGGAGAATGAAATCCTTCTAAAGGTTTACCATTTTCTACCGTGTAATCGTTCCAATATTTTTTAATAGGAATCCAGAAATCTTTTAGACCTTCGTCGTAAGCATTTCCATTTTGAATGATCAGTGATTCAATTTTTTCAGGATATTTGGCGGCTATTCTAAATCCAATGGGCGCGCCATAATCCATTAAGTAAATACTATACTTTGAAACCTTTAATTCTTTTAAAAAACCTTCAACGATATTTGCCATATTATCGAATGTGTAATCAAAATCTTTCATTTTAGGCTGATCACTCCGTCCGAACCCAGGATAATCTGGTGCTAGCACATGATAACGTACAGACAAGTCTGTTATTAAATTACGAAACATATGCGACGATGTTGGGTAACCATGCAATAATAAAATTGTTGGCTTATTTATATCTCCTGCTTCCCGATAAAAAATATTTAGACCATTAACTTTCACTGTTTTGTGAAGTGTTGCATTCGTTTTAAGCTCTGTTTTTGTGTCGTTAACAGTAACTTTAGCACTCTTAAAAGAGTAGATTCCTAAGGACAAAATTGAAATAGCAAGAATTCCTAATACTGATTTGATAATTGTTTTCATTTTTTTATTGTTTTAGTAATTAATTATTTATTGAGTTCTTTTTTTAACTCTTCTGTGGTATAAACATGGCTTGAAATAAATCTAAAGTTAGTTTGTGCAGCTTGATTCCCATCGTATCCCGGAACTATCGCCGAAGCCGTTGCATCACCTACTACAGATACTTCAAAACCATCTTCTAATAATTCTCTCATATGAGATTCCACACATAAGTTACCAGACATCCCAGCTAGAATTACTTTATCAATTTTTTGTTTTCTTAATTGTAAACTTAAATCGTTTTGCTCAGGACCATATACTTTGTGAGGACCTACAACTGTTACAAAATCTTTTTCTATATATTTTTTATATGGTTCTAAAAAATCTGCTCCCGAATCTTCAAATCCTTCTTTATTCAACTGATCCCCTCTATCAAACATTTTGATGTTATGCATCAATTTTTCTAAAGCTCCTTCAAATTTCCAAGAATGGTCATGTTTATAATAGTAATGTGGTGAAATAAACACTTTAATGCCATTGGCTTCAGCCAACTTAAATAAGGTTTCTATATTTTCAACAGTATTGTTTTTCGTAACGCTTTCACCAACAACTCCCCAAGTTACTCCCTGAGGACTTAAAAAGTCATTCTGTGGATCTGTAATTACAATGGCCGTAGTGCCATCAATTGTAAACCCCGGATCTGGTAGTTGCGCAAATAAGATTGATATACTAAAGATTGATAGACTGATAAATAATGCTATATTTTTCATTGTTTTAAATTTTAAAATCTTAATATAATTCTGATTTCAAGGGTTTTAATTTCCTCGAACTCAGAGAATTTATTGTTTTATGCTTCTTGTAATTCTTCAATGTTTTGAGCTTTCGGAAAATCAATTTCAAAACCTCCATTGTGATACACATTGTTTGTAATTGTGGTCAGTGCAACAATTCCAATTAGCTCTGCAAATGCAACTTTATTATAACCTGCTTCAAAAAAATTGCCTACTGTTGTTTCTGTTGGATGCCCTTTTAGGTTTACCAATTCGTTCGCTAATGTTACTAAAGCATTCAATTTTGAGTCTGCAATTGAATTGTCTCTTAATTTAAGAGTTTCTTCTTCGGTAAAACCATTCATTTTACCGATGGCCGTATGCGCTGATAAACAATATGCACAGCCATTTGCCTGAGATGTTGCCAAGGCAATTGCTTCGTATTCTTTACCTGTAAATTCTCCATTTTTAAGAGTCTCGGTAAAGGCTAAAAAACCTCCTAATAATTTGTCAGATGTTCCCATTGTTGCGTATAAGTTTGGAAGCATTCCGATTTTACTCTTAACGTTGCTAAAAATTGCTTGTGAATTTGTGTTCGCTTCTTCTAAGCTTAGTGGTATTAATGTTTTCATAATTTCTAATTTTAATATTTAATTTATTAACTGTGCCCTAATAAGATTTTCTTAATAATGACGTCTTTTACTACTCCAAGTGTAACTTAATGTGTTTTTAAAGTACTTAGCTTGATTGCTACTTAATGTTCTCATATTTTCTAATTTTAAAAAGTTTGTATTTTGTCTATTAATTTGATACTGCAAATGTCATAATGAATCGATGTGTTTAAGTAGGTAATTTTTCCCTATGACTTGGCAATTTTCCCTAAAACACTTTTTTTACTATTTGTTTAGTTACAATCTTCTGTCAGATTCATTTATTTTAATATCATTAGCACTCATATCTCTTATTTGCATTTTACCTTCTTTGTTGAATTCCCAATGTTCATTTCCGTGAGTTCTATACCATTGTTTTGTTTCAGCATCTAACCATTCGTATTCAAAGCGAACCGAAATTCTATTATCGGTAAATGACCATAAGTGTTTTATTAGTTTATAGTTTAGTTCCTTCTTCCATTTGTCAGATAGAAATTCAACTATTGCTTTTCTACCGGTAAAAAAAAGATCTCTATTTCTCCACTTTGAATCAATGGTATATGCCATTGAAACTTTTTCAGGGTTTTTACTATTCCAGGCATCTTCGGCAGCCTGAACTTTTGCTTTTGCTGTTTCCTTAGTAAAAGGAGGTATTAATTTCTTCATAACATATTTAATAGTACAGACAAGTCTGTTTGTTTTATTTAAAATAAGTCGCTACTAAGATAGCAACCGTACACATGTTCGTTTTGCCGTTTTAATGGGCCAAGCATCATTTTGTATTTGTGATAATATAATTGCTCCCTCAATGAGTATCATAACTTCATCACCCAATTGCTTTGCCTCTTTCGTTGAATACCGTTCATCATCAACCATTAATCCATGAATCCACTCTCTCAGCTCATTTTTATGTAAGACGGCTTGATCTCTTATCTTATCTTGGTCCAATGGTAAATCAGTAATAATATTTTGCCATCCACATCCTCTAAAATCAACATCATTTAACCAGACATTTAAATAATCGAAACTTGCAATGATTTTTTCTTTATTTGATTTTTTAGGTTTTACAAACTCATTCAATTTTCCCATCCACCTAATATGTCTCCCTTTTAAGTATGCTACAGCTATATCTTCCTTTGATCTGAAATGTCGATACATACTATCCTTTGATACATTTGCCTCCTTCAGTATTTTATTGATTCCTGTTTGATTATAACCCTCAAAATAGAACAATTGTGAAGCTGCTTCAATAATTCTTTCTTTAACTCCTAGTTTTTCCATACCACAAACATATGATATATTTTTATAGTACAGACAGGTCAGTACTTTTTTAACATTTATTTAACATTTTATAGGCACTAAAAATATAATGACGTTTTATCTTTTAAAATCAAAAAATTGCATTTAATTTTGTACCGTTCTCATTAAAGGGGTGCCAAATAGCGGCTGAGATCATACCCATTGAACCTAGAACAGGTAATGCTGTTTAGGAAGTGAGCCGATAGTCGGCAAAAACAAACTAATTATTAAAGAATAATTACCTCTTTTTATTCGGTTAAAATTTAATCGATGAAAAAACTATTTCTATTCTTGACTTTACTTGTACTTTCAGTCAGTATGATTGGACAAGAAAAGCAAAAAGATTCAACAAAAGTTGAAAAATTAGACGAAATATTAGTAAGAGCCGTTCGTGTAAAAGCAACTTCGCCTATTACGCATTCAAATATTACAAAAAAAGAGCTTGAAAAACGGAATCTGGGGCAAGACATTCCTATTTTGTTAAACTTTTTACCTTCGGTTGTAACTACAAGTGATGCAGGTGCAGGTATTGGTTATACGGGAATTCGTGTACGAGGTATTAGTGCTCAATCAACTAATATTACCATTAACGGAATACCATATAATGACGCCGAATCTCTAGGTACATTTTGGGTAGATCTACCAGATTTCTCTTCGTCTGTAGAAAATTTACAACTACAACGCGGAGTTGGTACTTCAACGAATGGTTCTGGTGCTTTTGGCGCTAGTATCAATGTGCTAACCGATGCTGTTTCTGATGAAGCAAGTGCGGAAATTTCGAATGCCTTTGGAAGCTATAACACAAGAAAACACAATGTGAAATTTAGCACAGGTGTCATAAATAAATATTTTGAGTTAGCAGGACGTTTGTCACATATAAAATCTGATGGATATATTGACCGTGCGACTTCTGATCTTACCTCCTACTTTTTACAAGCATCTTATATTGATGGAAACACCTTGATCAAGGCATTGACTTTTGGAGGACATGAAATCACCTATCAAGCTTGGAACGGAATTGATCTGGAAACTTTGCAAAACAATAGAACATTCAATCCTTCTGGTATATACACCGATGTGGATGGAAATACACAATTTCATGATGAAGAAGTCGACAATTATACGCAAGACCATTACCAATTACATTGGAATGAACGCTTCAATCAAAATTGGTCCACTAATATTGGTTTAAATTATACATATGGTCGTGGTTATTTTGAACAATATAAAGAAGATGAGAATTTTGTAGATTACGATCTTAGTGAAATTAACCTTGGCGGAGAAACTATAAATACCACCGATTTGATCCGTCGTCGTTGGTTAGACAATGATTTTTACGTAGTGAATGCCAATGCAAACTATAAAGACGATAAGATAAACGCAACTTTTGGCGGGTCTTACAGTCGCTATGAAGGTGATCACTTTGGAGAAGTTATTTGGGCGCAATTTGCAAGTAATAGCAAAATTAGAGATCGTTATTATGATGGTGCAAGTACTAAAAAAGATATAAGCTTCTTTTCAAAAGCCACCTATAGAATAAATGATAAGTTAAGTCTTTACGGAGATTTACAAATACGAACTATTGATTATTCAACTACAGGAACAAACTCAGACAGGGCTATTTTTGAGGTTGATGAAAACTATTCTTTTTTCAATCCGAAAGCTGGTTTGAGTTATGAGCTAAACACTAAAAATAATTTTTATTTTTCTTATGCAAGAGCAAACAGAGAGCCAAGCAGAGGCGATTTTAAAAGTAATCTCGATATAAAACCCGAACAATTAAATGATTTTGAATTAGGTTGGAGACACAAAAGTAAAAAATTCAGTGTAAATACAAACCTGTATTATATGCTGTACAATGAACAGCTCATATTAACCGGTACCATCGATGATACTGGTGACCCGGTTAGGGCAAATAGCGGTGAAAGTTTTAGATTTGGTTTAGAAGTAGAAGCTGCAATTCAATTAGGAAAACAATTTTCTGTACAGCCTAACTTCACATTAAGTACAAATAAAAATAAAAAGACATTTGCTCAAATTGATGGTGTCTTGGTCGATTTAGGCAAAACCAATCTCTCATTCTCGCCTGATATAGTTGCTGCAAATGCTTTTATTTTTCAACCAAAAGACAATTTTCAAATTTCTTTTTTAAGTAAATATGTGGGCGAACAATATATGGGAAACACCGATTCTAAAGTATCAAAACTTGACGGCTATTTTGTAAATGACCTGAACTTTACTTACGAGATCAAAATGAATAAGGTTTTCAAATCAATCTTACTATCTGGCTTGATAAATAATATTTTCGGGAAAGAATATGTTTCAAATGGTTACTATTTTACTTTTGATGATGATTTTTCGGTACCTGGCTCTATAACTACCGTCGAAGGTGCGGGTTATTATCCACAAGCAACAACAAACTTCTTGATTGGTACTACTTTGAAATTTTAAGCTCGAAAAAAAACCGAAACTTCACAGTTTCGGTTTTTTAAATTTGAATTAGTATTATTAAGTGAAAATTATTTGTGTTCTGTCGCCATCACATAATTCATAGAATTCACCAATAGTAATTATACTATCGACTTCATCAGATAAATCCTCTTTCTTTAATTTAAACATGTCTACTGCTAATTTACATGCATAAATTGTACCTCCTCCAGCTGTAATCATTTCTAAAAATTCATCTACGGGGGGCATATCCAAGTCTTCCATTTGTTTTCTCATCATTCCAGAAACTGCAGTTTCTACACCTGGTAATCCACCAAGCATTGTTGGAAATGGAAGACCACCTGGCATTCTCATAGCAGGATTACCTGTTGTCGCAGTATGTAAGTGATTCATTTCTTTTTTAGTTATTCCGTCAAGACCAAAGAAAGTAAAGAAAACGTTTGTTTCTATCCCCTCCATTACGGCACCGTTAGCCATAACTAAGGTTGCATAAACATCTTCTAAACTACCCTTAGCACATATAAGACATACTTTTTCTAAAGGTTTTTTCTCTTTTGTTTCTACTTTTGTTTCTATTTCTTTTGTTTCCATTCTTTAAATTTTTAATTAAAGTTGCTAATAAAGTTATTTATATACAACTTGTTGGTTTAGGAATTCCGGCGATTTTTGACGAGAATTTTAAAGGTCCTTTTGGGAATAACTTATACAATTCTTTTATATCAACAATACCTGATTTACCAACTTTTCTTATAGTTAATGTTTCACCTGCTTTTGTTTTTTCTCGCAAATAATTTAACACTTCGAAATGCTTATCAGTTAATTCAATGTTTAATTCATTTGCAATTTCTCTTGCAATATCTTCGTTCCATTGTGTCATATCTTCAAGATATCCGTCATCAGAGACTTTTAAGTCAATTCCTGCTATTGTTTTTGCTTCCATAAAATTTAGATTAAATTGTGATTTATATTAATTAACTTCTTCAAAATGTTTTCCTTTTTCGGTCATGGTTGCTGATACAAAAGGTATATGAACTCCTTTGATTAGCATATTCCAATAAATCCATCTAAAGGCCATTTTACCCATATGATTTGTTCTACTTTCTTTTAAGAGGCTTAGTGGACCGACACCTGGAAACGGAAACGTTCCTTCCACAGGTTCATGTGTATAATTAAAATCTATAAGAAGTGCTTTGCCATTACCTGTTTCAATAAAACAATTGGCATGGCCATCGAATTCTTCTTTTAATGGTTCACCGTTTATATATCTTAAAATATTTTCAGTTAAAATTTCAGCTTCAAAATGTGCCACAGACCCGGCTTTAGATGCTGGTAAATTCGTAGCATCACCAATTGCGAAAATATTCTCGTTATCAAGTGTTTGCAATGTCCCTTTATTTGTAGGAATATAATTTAAGTCATCCCCCAAACCGGAACGTTCTATAAGAGGATCACCCATATTTGTGGGAACAGTAACTAAAAGGTCGTATTCTACCTCGGTTCCTCCATAATCAATAATTTTATCATTCTCATAATCAACACGTTCAATGTTAAAATCGGTAACTTCTTTAATCTTTTTTTCTTCTAATAAATGATGTAATGCTGCGGTTGCTTTTGGTTTAGTAAAAGCCCCGTCAAGCGGAGTCACAAACGTGATATCTACCTTGTCTCTCATTCCTTTATTTTTGAAATAAGAATCAGCTAGAAAAGCAAACTCTAAAGGAGCAACAGGGCATTTAATTGGCATTTCAGTAATGTGAATAGCTAATTTTCCACCTTTCCATTCACGGAATTTGTTTCTTAAGGCTTTTGCACCTTCATAAGTATAAAAGTCAAAGATGTTTTTGTGCCACTTAGGGCCATTCATGCCTTCAGTCTCGCCAGGCGCAATCTTTGTTCCTGTAGCAACAATTAAGATATCATATGGTAAGGTCTCACCATGTTGAAGGATTACTTTATTTACTTCAGGTTTAATAATATTAATTTTATCCTGAATATGACGAACTCCTTTTGGAATAAACTTACTTCCTTTTTTCTTTACTTGTTTTGTAGTATATATGTCAAAAGGAAGAAATAAAAATCCGGGTTGATAATAATGTGTTGCATATTGGTCAACAATGGTTATTTGCCATTCATTTTTAGGAAGTTTTGACACCAAATGATTGGCCATCATAGTTCCTGAAGTACCGGCGCCTAATATGACTAAGTTTTTCATAATTGCTTTTTAATTAGTAATTTATCTTTGAAATTGAATAGGTTTAAAGTATTAATTCAGGGTAAAATTACAATAGTTCTGCAGGTCAATTAATGATATAAATCAGTTTTAAATGTAACTATAGTTACATGCGCAACTATAAATTTTGGTAAAATATATAATAGGCATAACCTCAAAAGGGTTCCATTTGATGTGTATATGCTGTACAGCAACTATTTCAGTATTGATATAAGGAATTCTCTTGTCCATATGACTGACATTTTTACTACTATTTAATTAAATCAACAGCATATGAGTTAGAATAGTCAACCCTAAAAGTTTGATTACATGATTAATATCATACTTTTTTTACTAGTCTTACTCTATTTTTAACAATTGTTATCTAAGCAAAAAAGGTATTTGCGATTACTAAATAAAATTATGCACGAATTATCCATTGCCATTGGAATTGTAAACATTGCCGATAAAGAATGCAAAAAATCGGGAAAGGAAAAAGTAGAACTAATAGAATTGGAAATTGGTACTCTTTCGGGGATTCAATTAGATTCTCTGGAATATGTTTGGGAAGCGGCAGTAAAAGATACCATCCTGGAAAAATCAGAGAGAAAAATTCATCAAATTCAAGCTCAGGCAATATGCTTAGAATGTGAATTACCATATAAATTAGACCATATCTATGATGGCTGTCCTATCTGTAACAGCTATTTTAGGAATATCATTAAAGGGCAAGAATTAAGGGTGAAATCATTAGAGGTTTCTTAAAAGCTAAAATTATGTGTGGAACTTGTGGATGCGGTTCAGGAGATGGAAGTATTACCATTGCTAAACCAAAGCAGGAAATTAAACAATACAGTCATGATCACGAACATCATCATGGTGAACATCATCATCATCATAAAACTGTGATAGATATAGAGAAAGATATTTTGCAACAAAATAATGTTGAAGCTGCAAGAAATCGTGGTTATTTTGAAGCAAAAAACATATTTGCTATTAATTTGGTGAGCTCGCCTGGTTCTGGGAAAACTTCAATATTGGAAAGAACATTAAAAGATTTAAAAGAAGATCTTGACTTTTATGTAATTGAAGGAGATCAACAAACATTCAATGATGCCAATAGAATTGATGCTCTTGACATTCCCGTAGTACAAATAAATACTGGAAAAGGATGTCATTTAGAAAGTAATATGATATATGATGCGGTGAAACAATTACAGCCCAAAGACAATTCCATTTTAATGATAGAAAATGTTGGCAATCTAGTATGCCCTTCTATGTTCGATCTTGGTGAGAAAAAACGGGTAGTTATTTTAAGTATCACCGAAGGGGAAGATAAACCAATCAAATATCCTGACATGTTCCTTTCTTCAGATATTTGCATTATCAATAAAATAGATTTACTGCCTCACCTTAATTTTGATATAGAAAAACTTAAGGAATACGCATTGCGCGTAAATCATCATTTAGAATTTTTTGAAGTTTCTGCCACAACTGGACAGGGTATGGAAAATTGGTATAGTTGGTTAAAAACACAAATGGCAGAAGCCGAATTAAACAATTCATAAAATGTGCTTATCAATACCAGGGAAATTAATTGAAATTACAGCCGCATTAGACAGTACTTTCCGTATAGGTAGAGTCGATTTTGATGGCATCCTTAAGGAGGTAAATCTGGCTATGGTACCAGAAGCTACGGTTGGCAACTATATTCTGGTTCATGTGGGAGCGGCTATCAGCATAATTGACGAAGAAGAAGCAAAGATCACTTTTGATCTCCTTAAGCGGATGGGTGAACTAGGTGATCTATAATTTGTTTTTTAAGATTAACAAATTCTAGGCAATTGCTCTCCCACCTGCATACTAACAACGCGATTACCGCCCATAGTATTCGTAATTACTACTTTAGAAGGGTGTTCTGCCACCACTTCTCCTATGATCGTAGCATGTTTGCAATTATCTAACATGCTCAATGTTTTTACAACTTCATCTGCTATATCAGCTGCAACAATTGCAATAAATACACCCTCATTGGCAGTGTATAATGGATCCAATCCTAAAATTTCACAAGCTGCTTTTACCTGAACTGCAACAGGTATCTTTCTTTCTTGTAATACAATTCCTGTTCTGGTATCTCTCGCAATTTCATTTAAGGTTGATGATAGTCCGCCCCTAGTAGGATCTCTGAACAAATGAATATCTGTACCAAATTTATCTAATAACTTAAGTATGGAATAATTTAAATTTGTGGTATCACTTTCTACGGTGGTCTCAAATTTTAATCCCTCACGAACGGAAAGAATAGCTATTCCATGTGTCGCAATTTGATTACTAACAATTATTTTATCTCCAACATTAATATTTTTAGTAGCAATAGCTGCTTTTGGATGTACTTCACCAATTCCAGTTGTATTTATAAAAATTTTATCTCCTTTCCCTTTATCTACAACTTTAGTGTCACCTGTAACTACAAGAACTCCAGCCTTATCGCAGGCATTTTTTATGGAGACCAATATATTCCAAAATTCCTCCATCAATAATCCTTCTTCCACGATGAAACTCAGTGAAATATATTTTGGAATAGCTCCGCACATTGCCACATCATTAACCGTACCGTTTACAGCTAATTCTCCTATATCACCTCCTGGGAAAAAAATTGGAGTAATGACAAAGCTATCGGTTGAAAAAGCAATATCACCGTCTATTTTTAAGATAGCCCCATCATGACGTTTATCTAATTCATCATTGCTTAAAATAGTAAAAACACCACTATCCAATAATTTATTGGTAAGAAGTCCTCCACTTCCATGACCTAAAGTAATGATATCAAAATCAAATTTTGGCATCGGACATTGCGTATTAAACTGTTTATTCTTCATTGGAATTCTGTAGAAATGAATAATTTATTTTATATACTTAGGTAATAACAGAAAAATTATAGTAAGCAGCACAAGCCCCTTCTGAACTAACCATAGGTGCCCCTAAAGGATTTTGTGGTTTGCATTTTTTACCAAAATGCCGACATTCAACAGGTTTTTTAATCCCTTTCATGATGAGTCCAGCAATACATTCTTTATTCTCTTTAGCTCTTAGATTGGTCAAAGGAAACTTTTTTTCAGCATCAAAACCTTGAAACTTTTGATTAACTCCCAAACCGCTTTTAGGTATAATATCTATACCTCTCCATAATTGATCTTGTACTGTGAAAACTTGAGAAATAACTTCTTTTGCATTTATATTACCTTCTTCCTTTACAACTCTCGCGTATTGATTTTCAACCTTAGCTTTTCCTAACTCTAGCTGTTTGACTACCATTAATATCCCTTGTAAAATATCAATGGGTTCAAAACCAGTAACAACAATTGGAACTTTGTATTTTTCTGCAATTGGGTAGTATTCTTCCATACCCATTATAGTACATACATGACCTGCAGCCAAAAACCCATTAATCATCGTTTCTTCATCACTCATAATGGCCTCAATAGCTGGAGGGACCAAAACGTGTGATGATAAAATAGCATAATTTTTTAAGCCCAATTTATCAGCATGTAAAACAGAAAGTGCGTTGGCCGGCGCGGTAGTTTCAAATCCTACAGCAAAAAATACCACTTCTTTATCAGGATTTTCTTTGGCAATATTAACAGCCTCAAGTGGAGAATACAAAATTCTTATATCAGCACCTTGAGCTTTAGCTTCTAACAAGCTTTTTTTTGAGCCGGGTACACGGATCATATCACCGAAACTGCATAGAACTACGTTTTTTTCTTCTGCTAAGTAAATTGCTTTATCTATAAGATGTAAAGGTGTAACACAAACAGGGCATCCTGGGCCATGTACCATGGTGATTTTTTCAGGTAGGACATTTAAAATGCCATTTTTTACCAAGGCATGGGTCTGACCTCCACAGACCTCCATAATTTTCCACGGTTTGGTCACTGTTCTTTTAATCTCCTCTAAAAGTTTAAGTGCTAAGTCCGGGTCTCTATATTCTGATAAATATTTCATTGTTTACTTCTTATGTTGTAAAAAATACATCAACTGTCCAAAGGCTATACCTTCATCGTTTGGTGAAAATTCATTCTGAAAATAATAAGTATATTTTTCATTCATACAATTAATTATCATATCAACCAAAAGCGCATTCTGAAATACCCCACCACTAAAAGCCAGCGCTCTCACATCAAATTTTTCAGCCACTTTAATGATATAATGTACTAACGTAATATGGAATTTTGCTGCTATTAATGACTTATTTATCCTTCTATCCAAGTCAGACAGGATGCAGTTCAGAATGTAAGTTACAAAATTATCAGGTAATATTTTGTCTTCAAAATAAGAGTCTTCAACAGACATCTTTTGGGTATAATAATATTTTGACGCCTCTTTTTCGAGTTGCATAGATGCCTCGGCTTCAAAACTATGTTTATCAAAATCAAAAAGAATCGATGCTATGGCATCAAAAAGCCTACCCATGCTTGTACATTTAAGGTTGTCTGTTCTACTCAAGAGCTTCTGATAGATATTCCACTCGGTTTCTGTGAATTTCGGTTTGAGATATTTTTCTGCGTCTAAATTAGTACACCCAATTGCCAATGCTGAAATTCGAGGTTCTCTAGGCATTTTATCCCCTAAGATAAAGTCGAACTCACTGAGATGAAACACCCTTTTTATATCTCCTTTATGGAAAATAAAAAACTCCCCTCCCCAGATATTACCATCATCACCTAATCCGGTTCCATCCCAAATAACTCCTAAGATCTTATGCTGACTCTTAATAAGGTCATGCTCACCTAATACTGAATAAAAGTGAGCTTTATGATGTTGTACCGTATAAATTTTAGCCATGGTTTCTGAGGCAAGCTTTTGGCCAAAGCGCGTTGAAAAATAATTAGGATGCTTATCGGTAATCACAGCGCCTATTTCTGTGTTGAACAGATTTTTGAAATGCTGAAATGTCCTTTCATAATTTTGTTGTGCATCATAACTATCTGTATTTCCTAAGTACTGACTGATATAAGTATTACCCATATTAAATAATCCGAAAACACTTTTTAACATAGCACCTGAGGCAAAAACGGTTCTATCAGGAATTTTTAAGTTAGAATTAATGTAAGTCGGTGCTGTGCCTCTTGATCGGCGTATGGTAATCTTTTGCCTGTGCTGAATGCTAAATTGTATAACACCATCGTCTTGAGGAATCATAATACCTCTATTGTTTAGGAGGATATCATCGGCTATTTTTGACAATTCATCAATAGCTTTTTGATCTTCAAAAACTATGGTCGAATTTGTTATGTTTCCACTAGTCGCAATGATGGGCTTCTTAAATCTCTTCAGTAGTATTTCATAAAGCGGCGTATAAGGTAACATAACACCAACACGAGATAAGCCATGATTGATCTCATTGATTGCTAATAGGTTTTTCTTGTCGGAAACGCTTTTAAGGGATAGTAAAACGATAGGTGCATCGATATTTTGGAGTGCTTTTTTTTCATCATCATGAAGCACAAGGTTTCTAGAAATCATTTGACAATTAGGATACATTAGTGCAAACGGTTTTGTGTTCCTTTTTTTGCGTTCTCTTAATGTTTTAATCGCTTTTGCGTTGGTAGCGTCACAGGTTAATAAATAGCCCCCTACTCCCTTTAAAGCAATGATTTTTCCTTCTTTCCATCTATCAATTATATAAGCTAAATTTTCAAAATTCTCAACCAATTTACCATCGGTAAACAACTGCATTTCAATAGGGCAGTTATTACATGAATTGGTCTGTGAATAATGCCTTCTTTGCAGAGGATCATTGTATTCTCTTAAGCAATCACTACACATTTTAAAACCCTCCATGGTAGTATTGACCCTGTCATATGGTAATTTATTAATAATAGAATAACGAGGGCCACAATTTGTACAGGTACTAAAAGGGTATTGAAAACGCTTATTTTTTACATCATATAATTCACGTTTACAATCGTTACAGATTGCTACATCTGGGGTAAGTAGTAATTTAGGTTTTGCGCTACTTATGCTATGCGTAATCTGGAAGTCAAGAGATTGTTGAGTGTTCGTTTTTGTAATTGTATAATTTGTAACCTTGGCTAAGGGGGGTAATTCACGCAAGATAGCCTCTAAGATCTTTTCGGCCTTTTTTCTATCGGTTTCAAGATGTATATGAACACCGTCAGTGGTATTGTTCACCCAGCCTTTAATCTTGTTTTTGAGGGCGAGTTTATATACAAAGGGTCTGAAGCCTACTCCTTGTACAATCCCTTCGATATGTATATGAAAAGCGTTCAATTAATTTAAAAAATAAAGCTTATTCGTTGTTGTGAATAAGCTTTATTCTAATTTTATTTTTTAATTTAATAATTTACCTTTCCCCTGTTTAGGACTTCAACTATTTTAAAGGTTCTTTCAATTACCTTTGGAATAGATTTTCTTACCAATTTCGATAATCCTATTGTCATCGGTTTTATTTCTTTAATTGATATAGTAATCAAATGAATTTCGGGAATGTGATCCATTAAATATACTGATTCTATCATGTCTTTGAGCCCTACATCATGAACACTCAAAGCTTTAGGAAAGTCGGCAGCGAACCTCGGTTTTATAACGCTTATGGTACCTTCTTCTTTTCCATCCATTGTAGCATCGATAAAAATTATGGCAGGATACGCTTCAAAACAGCTTAAGAGTAGTAAACCTCCAGTACCACCGTCTAATATATCTAGGTTATCAGGCAATTCCATTTTTGCCATTTCCTGAATTACATGAACACCTATTCCTTCATCTCCCATAAGGTAGTTGCCTACTCCCATTAGCAGGACGCAATTAGACTTATCCTTTTCAAAGAAAAAAGAATCACTGCTAACAGCTATAGGTGAGGGATTTAAGTCTTTAAATCTGTTCATCATTTTCCATTCGTTCTTTACGTACAAATTTATATCCGCTTATCATAGAAGAAGACTCGCCTCTTCCTTCCAACCAATCATGATAGAAAACCAGATATACATGTATCAATGTAAATATTATAAATAACCACGTTGCTATATGATGAATTAAACGTGTAGGAGCATCACCACCTAAAAAGTCTGGAACCCAAGCAAACAATTTAGGTAACCACCATCCAGACGTGGCGGCATACAGACCAAAGCCTGTAAAAATCTGTGCTAAGGCTAGAAAAAACAATCCAATGTATGATAATGAAGCTACATAATTATGTCCTACACTTATATTTTTTAACACTTCTTTCTCTTCATTACGTAATAGTATATCTACTTTTATAACATGCTTGATATTTTGCCATGCTTTTTTTGAAAAAGGAATAAAAGCGCGCCAATTTGAATAATAATTACCCATAAATGACCAATATACACGAACTATAAGGTTGAAAAAAAATACATAGGCGGTTATAAAATGAATTGTTCTGACGGTTCCAAACCAATAAGAATCTATTGCTTCTGCGCTAGACATTATAGCAGGAGGATTGGCTATGATGAATCCTGTTACAGCAAGTACTGTTATTGATAAAACATTGATCCAATGACTTATACGAACAGGTAATTCCCAAACCAGCACTCTCTTAAAATCGGGTGTTAAAGTTTCTGTTTGCATTTTGTTCACTTTTTAGAGTTACACTATACAACTGCTAATATTAGTTACCCGTGATATATGTTTCCCATGTTCGTCATATAAATGCACCGCACATGCCAAACAAGGGTCAAATGAATGTATAGTTCTTATAATTTCTAAGGGTAGTTCAGGATCCGCAACGGGTGTACCTATCAATGCAGATTCATAAGCCGATAATTGTCCTTTTGGATCTCGAGGCGAGGCATTCCAAGTAGTTGGTACTACCTGTTGGTAATTTTCTGTTTTACCATCCTTAATCCTGATCCAATGGGCCAATCCGCCTCTTGGCGCCTCGGTAAAGCCTACTCCTTTAGCTTCAGCAGGCCATTTTGAAGGCTCCCACAATTCCATATTTGCCATTCGGGCATCGCCATTTTTAATATTGGTCAGTAATTGGTTATAAAATTCCATCGTCCAATCGGCTACCAACTGCGTTTCTATACCTCTCGCCGCGGTTCTCCCGAGTGTAGAAAACAATGCTTCTACAGGAACATCTAAGTGAGTTAAAGCACCATTAACAGCGTTTTGAATTTCTTTGTTTCCTCGTGCATATCCAACCAATAAGCGAGCTAATGGTCCAACTTCCATCGCATTTCCTTTCCACCTTGGTGTTTTAATAAAACTATATTTCTGAGAAATGTCTAAATGTTCATAAGGAGGTTTGGGGCCTGAATATTTTATATTGGTTTCGCCATCCCATGGGTGTCTACCTGTGTCTGCTCCTTCAGTATAATTGTCATACCAAGAATTATTCACAAATTCTTCAATGTCTTCATTGCGATGATCAACATCATAAACTTTAGATAGATCTCTATTTAATATTACCCCTTGTGGGAATTTGAAGTTAGAAGGATCACTATACCCATTTGTTGGGAAATCACCATAAGACATATAATTTCCGATGCCTTTACCAATTGCACCCCAATCCTTGTAAAAAGAAGCTATAGCTAATAAATCAGGAATATACACTTGATTGATAAAATCTCTACCCTGTTTTAATAATTTACCGACATGTGCTAAACGTTCAGCATTCAGACCCCCCATACTTTCTTCATTAATGGCACAAGCCATACCCCCAACAAGATAATTAGGGTGTGGATTTTTACCTCCGAGAATCGTGTGTATCTTAACGATCTCTTTTTGCCATTCCAATGCTTCTAAATAATGAGCAACCCCTAATAAATTGATCTCCGCTGGTAACTTCATTTGAGGATGCCCCCAGTAACCATTAGCAAAAATTCCTAATTGGCCACTTTCTACGAATTTTTTAATCCTATTTTGAATATCACTAAAATAACCTGGTGAACTTTTTGGCCATTTAGAAATACTTTGGGCAATTCTAGAGGTTTCAGCAGGGTCGGCTTTTAATGCGTTAACAACATCTACCCAGTCTAAGGCATGCAGATGGTAAAAATGTACACAGTGGTCATGCATATACAAGGTGCCTGCCATGATATTTCTAACCATTTCAGCATTAGGAGGTATGACAATTCCCAGAGCATCTTCTACAGACCGTACTGAGGCTATAGCATGAACTGTTGTACATACCCCACAAGTTCGTTGGGCGAAAGCCCAAACATCTCTTGGATCACGCCCTTTGACAATATTTTCAAGCCCACGTACCATCGTACTTGAACTGTAGGCATCTACTATTTTACCGTCTTTAATCTCGGCCTCTATTCTTAAATGACCTTCAATTCGGGTAACCGGATCTACTACTATTCTTTCTGCCATGATTTACTATTTTTTCTTATCTAAATTTTTATAGTCTAATTTTCCCTTAGTATAGCGCCCTTTTAATTCTTTATATTTTGAAACATTCGCAGCGATAGCATGTGCTGTCAAACCAGCTGCAACCGCTCCCGCAGCAACTTTACCAACCTTGTCGGCATTTCCTTCAATTGAAAACCCAGGAATGTTGGTTAAACGCTCATAAAAAGGACCGTTGTCCCAGAAATTCGCTTCACTACAACCAATACAACCATGACCAGATTGAATAGGGAAACTAACACCATTATTCCATTTCATACTTCCACAAGCATTGTATGTTGTCGGTCCTTTACAGCCAACTTTGTACAAACAATAACCTTCTTTAGCGTTTTCATCATCAAATGTTTCGGCGAATAATCCAGCATCAAAATATGGTCTTCTATAACAAGTATCGTGTACTCTTTTTCCATAGAAAGCTTTCGGACGCCCGCTTCGATCTAGCTCAGGTAATCTACCGAACGTAACATAGTGGACAATTAAAGCCGCCATGGCTTCACCAATTGGCGGGCAGCCCGGCATCTTAACAATCGGTTTGTTTTTTATGATTTTATGAATAGGTGTTGCATTTGTCGGATTAGGTTTAGCGCCCTGCACACATCCGTTAGTTGCACAGCTACCCCATGCAATTATTAACTTTGCTCCCTCAGCAGCATCTTTAAGATGTTGTAAGGCGGTTTTACCTGCTATGGTACAATAGACACCGTCAGCACCCATAGGTACTGAACCTTCAACACATAAAATATATTCTCCGTAATATTTTTTCATGGTATCATGCTTAGCAGCCTCCGCCTGATGTCCAGAAGCAGCCATCAAGGTTTCAGTATAATCCAATGATACATTATCTAAAATAATATCTGAAACAATAGGATGATCAGAACGGATAAATGATTCACTACAACAAGTACACTCCTGATAATGTTCCCAAATAATAGGTAACCTGTATGAAGCTTCTAGTGATTTCGCCACCTGGCCTATCATAGAGTGTTCTAAGCCCATATATGCAGTAATGAAAGACGCGAACTTCATAAAATCCCTGCGATTATATCCATGGCTAATGATACTCTCAAAATAGGTTTCCCTTTTTGATTTTTGTTGTGTTCCCATATATGTTTAGTTTAGAAAAGCTAATAAAATATAAACACCTTATTTTCAAGTATTTATGCTAAGATTGAATAAAATTATAAAAAACAAACCGACTCAAATATGATATAAATCATAAATCAATATTTGGAATCATTTTAAATAAAAACTTAATTCTGGGGATAAAATAATATCTTAGTTCATATAAAATTTTCAACTAATATTTAATTACAGAAGGTCAAGTTTTACTAACTACGCTTCAGATATAAGGAACTCTTGGGTCTTGCATTTATATAAAAGAAGTGGAAATAACTAGTTATGAAGAAAATATCCAATATATTCCAATAATTATGACAAATAACCCTCCTGCAAGACGGATACCATTAAAAAATCTATCATCATGTTCTTGCTTTGAAAGAGATGTGAGTTTGCCTAAAACAATGGTATAAGAAGTCATCGCAATTAGGGTTCCAATAGTAAACCCGAAAATATAATAGAGGGAATCAGAGTTCGCAGTGAAACCCAATATTGGTAAGAACATTAGAAAATGCGCTACTCCAGCTAATCCATGTAAAACACCAATGGTGAATGAAGAAAAAATACTTTGAGTTTGCTCTTTTTCATGATAATGTATATGTGAAACATCCTCTATACTATGTTGATGCTTATGAGTATGAAGGTAAGGTTCTTTCTCCAAATGAAAATGAGGGTGTATATGGTATCTATGTTTTCTAAAAATTTTATGAATAGCCCAAATACCAATACCAACTAAAACAAAACCTACAAGTTGTTCACTGCTATTAGATATTTCTTCTAACGGAATTCTAGCCTTTAAGAAAATGAAAAGAACACCAATTATCAACATTCCAAATACGTGCCCAAATCCCCATGATAATCCAATTTTCCAGGCTTTTTTATGACTTTCAAGAGCTAGGGGAGTAACGGCCGCTAAATGATCCGGTCCTGAAATGACATGTAATATTGATGCCAATGTTCCTCCAATCAAAGTCATTACCATTGTTAAAATTTTTAATCAATCCCATTGTTATATTGAATACTTCATAAGTAATTGTGTACTTATGAATAAAGGAATTTGACATAAAATTATGGCTATGGAACGATTTAATTACTGATATTTATCATATCATATATTCTCTTTTACAGATTTAATTTTTAGAAAAGTAATTATTTGACTATTTCAAAATTATTTTTCCCCCAATCGAGAATACCTCCCTGCAAATCATATACTTCTGTAAAGCCTTGCTCTTTTAATTGTTTAGCTGCTTTGCCACTTCTCCCACCACTTCTGCAATAAATATATAAAGGTTTATTTTTATCAAGCTTATTCATTTGTGTTAAAAAATCACTATCATAAAAATCAATGTTCCCGGCATTCTTAATATGGCCTTCTTTAAATTCTTCGGGCGTTCTAACATCAACCAATTGAAGTTTGTTGCTATCAATCTTAGCTTTAAAATCAGTTGCAACAAGTTTTTTATTGATTATTATTGCTTGCTCTGATGTTGTTATTTTTTGTTCTTCTACCTTATTCTCTTTACAGGAAAGTGTTAAAGAAATAACAAGCAGCAACCTAATTAATATACTATTTTTCATCTTTTATAATTGAATTTCATTTCGTTTGTAGAACCATCTTTTTCATGCATTAAAACGTATATATTCATTTCATGATCATTAACTTTTTCAAAGGTCATCCCATCAAAATAAACTGCTAGATCTGTAATCTTAACTAAGGGGAAATCTACGGTTTCATCCTTGGTTTCCCAACCCTTTAAATCACCATTAAAATGTTTTAGTTGTAGTATTAAAGATTCTTTTAGTTCTCTAATAATTTCTATTTCATAAAATTGAACTTTGCCGTCTGATACTAATTTAAAAGCAGCCATCATTGAGTCTCCCAACGGTTCGCTCCATATTTCTTCAGTAATACCTCCAAAAGCCTCGCCTTTCCATGTTCCGGAAATCCAAGCAACATCATTAATTTTAGCATTTGGTGAAACAGACAGGCTATCTAGTTCTAAAATATGTTCAGTCACTTGCTTTTGAGCCTGTAAGTTCAATGAAAGTGTTAACGACAATCCGAAAAGTAAAATAAGGTTTCTCATAATATTTCATTAAACACAAACAATTTCATTATTAATTTACAAATATCACCAGCATATTTGATCTCTTTTGATACTCCTAAAATAACAATAATTTACATATAAATAAAAAAGGGAGCCCAAAGCTCCCTTTCATTAATTTTAAATTCATTTTCTTTATAACAATGTTGTTGGGCAAACATACTCAGTTAACGGAGCTTCTGTTTCCTTAATATCATTAAAGCCTCCTCTAACATCTGTTACTTTT
>Ga0316189_10000741_pt1 | contig 32621 bp, 55 predicted proteins | sample LowCovwburrow_MG_FD_204930 | JGI IMG/M metagenome (GOLD analysis project Ga0316189, IMG submission 204930) | Coastal sediment microbial communities from Maine, United States - Lowes Cove worm burrow | ecosystem: Environmental > Aquatic > Marine > Coastal > Sediment | place: USA: Maine...
GAAGCTTTCCGTGTGTGGTAGGTACGCTTGCTTTTGCAGCCACAATATATGACGCTCAACCGCCCCTTTTGATATGTCAGTCATAACGTCTCTTTCCTTAAGTTCTACCCGACCATAAAATAGGCTTGGTACTATGTCAACGTATATTATTGTATTTTCTGGTATATAATTTAGTTGACAGGGCTTTTATAATCCCTATACTGACGATAACGAAAGGGAAACAACATGTTTAAACTACCAACAGATTTATACTTGGTCTTATCGCCTGAATACCTAAGCGAAATTCGCGGGGTATCTAAAAGTGACGCCATTGACCAGATGCTATCACACGGGCAAGACGGCGAGCCGTTCCGCGTTTTTTACATTACAATGGACGCCGGGACAAACCTGCCGGAAACCACAACCGATGTCACCGAAGATATGGTGCGTGCATTAATGGACGGTTATTTCTTTGCATCTGACATCCCGCAATGGCTGGGTGATCTGGATGAGTGCTATTTAAACGAATTGAAAGTTTTGTAACGAGTGAATGCGTAGCGATTACCGCGGCGGGCAACTGTCAATGTCTGCCGCGCAACTTAACGAAAGGGAATACAAAATGGATACGAAAGACATACCCGCAAAGCTGATTGCCTTGCACACAGCCATGAATGACAAAATGGAAACGCAGTGTCTAGAACCTGATTGCTTTATTTATCCAGAATCTAACAAGCCATTTCTTATAAAAGTATGGGGCGAAAACGTGCGCTCTGGAACGTTCACGGCAAAGGCCATATCTCTTGAAGAATGTTTTGATTTGGCCGACGCCCATATTGCCGGATTACCGTCTGTGGAATCCATAAGAACAGCTGAATTTCAACGCGACCTTGGCAGGCTTATCGAAAAGGGGCGTGAATACAGCATTCCGCTTGATTTCGTAAACCCGCTTATCGCTACATCAAAAGCACTGGCTGAAAACGCCATTGAAGATAAGAGGGAAGCATGACCCATCTTGAACTATACGCCGCTGCAACTTTCACAGTGTTTATCATCGTCTGCTTTACTGCGGTAATCGGGCCTTATTTAGAGGGAAGAGAATGAAACATACAAAAGGGCCTTGGGAATGGGGCGGGACGCCCGATGATTTGCGACTGCAAACGGTCAATCATGGCAAACAATTTGTAATAACATTTGCAAAAAATGGGCCAAGGTTTCAGACCGATGAGCGAATGATAGATGCCACAAACCTTCTAAAATTTGAAGTGGGAAACCCCGATGTTGTTGGGCACAGAATGGCACGAAAAGCGCGGTCTGTATATCGCTATGATGTATCAGGAATAGACCACCCAGACGCCCACCTAATAGCAGCCGCGCCTTGTATGAAATACGCACTTGAATTGTACGATATTTACGAAGCCATGCCAGCTGACAGGGGCGGCAAAAACGGCCCCAAGGGTAAAGCATACGCGGCGTTTATCAAAGCAAAAGATGAGGCAACCGCCAAAGCGGAGGGCAAATCATGACCAACACCAAATGCCCTGATTTAAACCTACTGTATTCAAAGTGCGATCTAGGCAACGACTGCACTTGTTACGTGGACGTTCCAAACCATGTTGCAGCGTCTAAACCGAAAGGACAGACAATGACCGATAAAAGCATGTTTAAGGTTGACGAAACTTACGAAACCCTTGGGGGTGAGTATGTAGAAATTGTCGGCATCCACGGTGCGGGGACAGACCATGAAACCGTATTCAGCATTAGTCCCGGCGGGAGAGAAGTGAACCGATATAACCGCCGTGACTATGGGCGCGTTACTGGGACAGACCATGAAAGCCCAGACCCAAGAAACTTGAAAATAATCGAGGTAAAGCCATGACCGATACAAAACAAAGCTGCGAAAACTGCTTGCACCACAGAGGAGGCACCCGCCCAATTTGCGAGATTCCCCTGCCTTGGTGGGCAGAACCCCATGAAAGGCCCGCCGTATATAATTCAGAGGGTACAGATTGCGAAAGCTGGATGGATAGGAATAACCCGAAATGACCGATACAACAGAGTTAAAGCCGTGGAGTGAGCGCTCTGGGCGGACATGGAAACACGGCCACGCTAGCAGTTATCTGGGCGAAACTCCTGAATATAGATCGTGGGCGGCTATGCGCGCTAGATGTAAGTACATCGATCGCGACAAGGACAATAAGCATGTAGGGCGGGGGATTACCGTTTGCAAGAAATGGCAAGAAAGCTTTGAAGTGTTCCTTGCCGATATGGGACCCAGGCCAAATGGAATGACTCTTGATCGTACCGATAATGATGGGAATTACGAACCAAACAATTGTCGATGGGCAACGCCAGTAGAGCAAGCGCGCAATCGCAGGAATGCTAAAATGACATTTGATCGAGCTGTAGACGTGGCTGTTAGATACCTGTCTGGCGAAACAGCAAAGGCGCTATCTATTGAGTTTAAGTGTTCTGAAAGCTTGCCGCGCGAAATAGCAAAGGGAAGGACGTGGAAGGATGCCCACAAGGTAGCCTTAAGTCAGATGGGAGGTAATCATGGAAAATCTTAAGTGCTGCCCCTTTTGCGGGGGTGAATTAGATTTATGCGTGAATGACAGTGGCGCGCGGTACGTGTCACACCCTAAAGCGGAATGTATTTTGTCACGCAAGATATTTCGTGGCCACAACGCCGTTGCGCTACTTAACGCTAGACCAGCCACCCCCAACGAGGCCGAACTGGTGGAGATTGGCGCAATGGCACTAAAACCCTATGAGCCAATATATTATAAAGCATGGGCGATGGAAGTTGTAAAAGCCCTACGTCCTTTCCTGAATGCCGACAAGCGGATGAAGGTCAAGCCGTACGAACACGTTTATTTCGAAACAGACTATGACATTATAGGGGCCAGACCTGACGATTTAAGCCCGATAACAGACTACTGTCTAGACCAAAAGCCAATTGGAACGGTTGTTGAACTAGGGACACTGATTGAAGGGCCAAAGATATATGTTGCGGTCATCCCAGATGGCGAAGGCGGTGATAAGGTTGGAACCTTTCCAACCCACGAGGCCGCAATTAAAGCAGCATTGGGGGCCATCAAATGACCCGCGCTAACCTCATCAAAACCGCAGCCGATGCGATAACCGGGCAAGGTTCAGATCCGCAACACCTGGCAACGCTGGCCGTTGACGCAATCCTAGCCGAACTGCCCAAGCCAAACGGCTTTTGGAAAGTAACGCATAATGACGATCCACCCCTGCCTGACGACGTAGAGAAATACCTGCGAGAGACGATGGGTGCCGAAGAAGTCTGGGAAACAAAGAACGGAGACGGAAAATGACCGATAAAACCAAAGGTGCGATGGTGCCGACGAACGACCACATTAATGAGGCTATAAGGTTAATGAAAATGGGTGCTTCGATACGTCTTAGCGGCATACCAAATGACCCGTCATTTTTATCAAGCAATTTTGGCCGTGATATATCTGCGGAAATAGCAAATCGCCTAACTTGTGCGGCAGAACTCGAAGCGACCAAAACCGACCAGCCCGCAGCCCTTGCCTCGCGGGTGAAGGTCAAGCCGCTGGTTTGGTCAGAAAAAACTGAATATGAGGAGCGTAGACCATATTTAGCTAAGGGTTGGAGCATCGAAAGTAGAACAGTCGTTGGGCGTTATGTTATTGACTATTTTGATAACACAAAAACTTATTTGGTTCGGTGCGGGTCAAAAGTTATTGCAAAAGACGTTGGTTCCGAAAAAGCCTCCAAAGCCGCAGCCCAAGCCTACCACGACAAGCTTGTGTTGACACAGGTTAGGATAGGATGATGAGGCACCCGTTTAAAGAGTTCCATGAGGATGCAGAGATCGGCAATCTAATGTGGCGGATAAGACGCCGCAATGAGCGTCTTGCCGACAGTCAAGACGGGGTAGAAAGCCTCGAAATCGAACGCCAACTTGCAAGCGATAAAAAAGAGTTGGTGAAGTTACAAATCGCTTACGAAGGGTCCACCCCCACATCCCAATAGAGGATAAGAATTTGATGCGCGATTCCTCCCTTTTGTCGCATCAATAGGCCCGGCGATTTTATTTCCCTTTTATCGCTGGGCCGAATTTAAGGCTTGCGAAGAAACTAAATTAACTGTAGGGTGTGGGGGAGCGGCGCGACAACGCCCTCGACCCCTGATTAGCCAAACGAAAGGAAAAATGGCCAATGGAACAAAAACTACACAAAAACGCGGAAAGTGGCAATACTGAATTAAACACAATAGTGTCTGTCGACCCAATGCTGGCAATGATTGAGCGGGTGGCAATGCACCCAGACGCCGACATCGACAAAATGGAACGGCTTCTACAAATGCGGCTTGACATGGAAGATAGGACGGCAGAACGGGCCTTCAATAAGGCTATAGTTGCGGCACAACTTGAAATGCCAAAGATTGGAAAGAATGCACGAAACAACCAGACAAATTCGGATTACGAAACGCTTGACGACCTAATTGACCAAATCAAACCCATCTACGGAAAGCATGGGTTTGCACCCTCATTTGGAACGTTTATTGCCACACAAGACGGGTACGATGGAATAACCTGCATTCTCTCACATGAGGACGGCCACAGTCGGGAATACAAATCTGAAATACCCCGTTCTGGCCTTGGCATAAAAGGCAACCGTATGATGACAGAGACGCATGGATTTGGGTCGACATCAACCTATGGGCGTAGATACATGCACAAGATGATTTGGAACCTATCAACGGGTGAAGATAATGACGGCAATCAGCAATATGCATTGATAAGTGCTGACCAGTTCATTGAATTGCGGAATCTGATTGAAAAGTCTGGAACGCCTGTAACCACAGTTTTGAAGGCATACGGCGCGGATACATTGGAGCAATTTCCTTTGAGCAAGTTGGAAAGCGCAATGAAACGCCTGAACTTAACAATCAAAGAAAAGGGTGCAAAATAATGGAACAGGGAACAGAAGAATGGTTCGCCGCCCGCGCGGGTAAGGTAACGGCGTCTAAGATTTCAGACGTTTTGATGAAACCAACAACGGCAGGGTTTCAAAATTACCTTGCACAGCTTGTTTGCGAGCGTCTGACAGGAAAGGTTGCCGAAACCTTCACAAGTGCCGCCATGCAGCACGGAACGGACACAGAGCCACAAGCCAGAGCGTTCTATGAGTTGGTTTCAGGTGTATCTATTGATGAAGTTGGATTTATTGACCACCCGTCAATTGAATGGACAGGCGCAAGCCCCGATGGGTTAATCGGTGACGATGGGTTGATAGAGATTAAATGCCCACAACAACCAAAGCACATCAATAACCTGTTGGGCGGTAAAATTGACCGTGGATACAGCTTGCAAATGCAGTGGCAAATGGCCTGCACAGGTCGGGTTTGGTGCGACTTTGTTTCATTCAATCCGACATTCCCTGACGAAATGCAATTACATATCCAGCGCGTGCACCGTGACTCTGCGGGAATTGTAGAAATCGAAACGGCCGTGTCTGCGTTCCTTGCGGAAATTGAAACGGCCAAAGCGGAACTAACAAAAAAATACAGCCAAGAAGGCAAAGCGGCATGAGCCGCCCCTGCAAACCAGTCCGCTACGGGGACGAAGACTTTCCAAGCCTGAAAGCCCTTGCCGCGCATTGCGGCGTGACCGCGCCATCAATTTATTTGGGAATAACGCGGGGTACTTGGCGGGGTAAAAAGGTATACTACACCGAAGCATCGAAAAACGCACAGGTTAACCGTCTATATGTAGATCAATCTCTATTTAAATGGTTAACCGACAACGCACCCGATGGTTGCAGTGCTAATGATTTAGCGGCCTCAATTTTAACCGATGCAAAGAACTCTGCATAACCAACAAGGGAAATGATATGTCAGAACTGATATTAAAAGGTCGTGCAATCACCGTCGCAGCACACGCTTTCGGTGTTTACCTTGGCGAAATCTCAAAGGGTTTTGCTTGGGGATTAGGGTTCTTAGCTGGCATAACAGTTTGGGCACACATTTCGGTATATTTTGGGCTTCTGCCCTTTTCACAATAAGGAAACACAATGAACGATTCAACATACAGGGCAACAAGTGCCGAAATACGGCAATTCATCGAACGGGCAGAACGTCTTGACGCTGAAAAGGCTGATATTGCAGACCAGCGCAAGGAAGTCATGGCCGAAGCCAAATCGCGCGGATATGACGTAAAAGTTTTGAACAAGCTGATAGCCATGCGCAAGAAAGACCCGCAGGAAATTTCAGAAGAAGAGGCTATTTTGGAACTCTACCGCGAAGCCTTGGGGATGTAATGACCGCACCTGAGCGCATAACCATAGAACATAAGGGGCGGGGGAAAACTACATTCTCCGCCGCTGGCGCACTTGATACAAACGAGCATTTCCGCGTGGATTATGTGCGCAAGGACATTGCAGACAGATCCGACAAGGAACACGGCAGGGCATTTGCTGAAATAAACAATCTATTCCAAACCCTGCCCGAAAGCCTGTCCGAAATGCCGTTTGCAAAGTCAGCCGATGCGCTACGCAAACACGCGCTTATCAAAACGGAATACTGCAACAATGATGTGATTGTATTCGAAACCCATGAACAGGCACTCTCACAAGCCCCTGAGGTTGCCCGTAGAGCGCGGCGGGATCATGGTTATGCCATTGTTAGCGTAAGCGGACCCTGCATAGCTTGTATCACGCCTCACAGCCAATCAAAGGCGGCGATGGGGCATAAGCATTTTCATGCAAGCGTAACTGCCGTGGAAAACTGGATAAAACAACTATTGGAGAATGACGATATGTTAAACTTAGCGGGAACGGGATAAATGGAATATTTAGAAACGCACAGACTGCGCAAGTTGGTAAAATTACTTGAGCCATTGCCCGCAACCGAAAGGGAAGGCGGCGATGATTGCAGTGTTTACCTTGTGGCGATTGGCAAAGACGAAACCGCCAAGATTGTAATGCACAAAGACGCGGTGAAGGCTTTGGAAAAAGAATGACCGAAGTAACGACGAATTTCAAGTCAGGCAAAGGCGGCAAGAAAAAGCCAGCCACCCGCGCGGAACGTATGCACCTGAATGCCGTTGGCCAATTGCGTTGTGTTATCACTGGCCGCTATCACCCGATCCGGCATCATTGCTTTTGCGATCGAATAGAACGCTATGCAGGACGGAAAGCACCGCACTTTGATGTTATCCCGCTATGGCAGGGCATCCATCAAGGTTTGATAGGCCACGATGATATAGCAATCCACCAAAACAAGGCCATGTGGATAGAGCTGCACGGCAAAGATTGGGAATATATCCCCGCTGTCTATGCTGAAATATACGGAAACCCCGATATAACGCATGAAGAAATAGAACAATATTGGAAGGAAAGAACCTAATCCGAAACAACAACCATGCCGGATACCTGGTATCGAATGCCATCATCGCCTGACCATTCCCAGCTTGCCTTTAGCTTATCACCTTTTTCAAGTTCAGGGCAGTCATCGCCAACCCATTCATCTAGGCTCATTGTCAAAACGCTGTCTTGTTCATAAATACCAAAGCCACCACCGCTGCAAACATATCTGCGTCCGCGCGTGACGTTAGCCGCCCAAGTTGCTTGAATAATATCAGACCCGAAAACCCTATGCGATTGCGTGACCATTCCATCCTCATATTCAATGGATATAAGCCGCATTCCAACTGTGTCTTTTTCGATATAGTCACCAACAAGAGACCCGGCACCAAGGCCAGCCAGTGTCATACAACCAACAATACAAGCCTCTGCTATTCGTGTAATCATTGCAGATACCCCCACGCCAAAAGGATTTCTTTGCCAAACATTGCCATACCGCCAGCGAATCCCATTGCTAAAACCTTCCAGTTACTGAACACGAATACAGGAAACTTGACAACAAACCATCCATCATTTGCCTTTTTGACGCCATCTAAAACTTCTTGCCACTGTTCAAACATTACATGCGCTTTACCAACGCCCGACCATATGTGATTATGATCTTCTTTTGTTTCAGCCGGGGTTCCACGGGTTGTTAAGTCCTTGTTATTCTCACCCATGTTAAGCCCCGATTGTAAAAAAGTACATCTATCTAATAGTTAGCATCTTATACGCTATACACAATTATAGCGATAGCCTCGACTTTGCCGTTCGCGCAAGATTCATATTCCTTTGCAGCCTGCATCAATTTGTGAAATCAAAACGCGGCCTGTTGAAACTGATAGGTCCCCCCCATCAATCCCCAAGGCTTCTGCGTGCTGGTTGCGGCTTTCCGCTGTCCGGTCACAAAGGACCTTAAGACTTCCCGCGGTTGCGCAACCACTCACGATCAGCATTAGCATCACCTTTGCCAGTATCCGCATCGTTTATCCTTTCATTTGTATCTGCCGCTTCTTCAAGCTTCTTTGTCTTTTCATGGCCTGTTGCAAGCTTATATCCTGCAAGGAATATTGCGCCAACAGCTAAGGCCGCCGCGCCTATTTGGCGGGCAAGCTTGCTTTGAAATATGCCAAGTATCCATAAGGGCATTATCCCACCGCCTTCCTCAAACCAATTCCGGCAAGCCCGCCGTTAATAAGAATAAACGGCTGCACGTTGCCTGTAAGAGAATTGACAACAGCAACCCATTCGGCCAACCCATGCATATTTTGAAAAGCCAAAAACAGCCCTAACGCAAGCGGTGTAAACGACATCCACCACGTTAATGACTTCAATTTGATGTATTCCAGTAAGCGTCTCATGTCTTTCTCCTAAGTTTACCCGCTATGGCCGATTTAAGCCACGATAGCAGGCTTTGACGCGGTTTTACATACAACGGTGGCATAATCCCTCGTAACCCGTCTGACACGGCTTTTATTTGGGCGACACGCGCCTGTGTTCCTGCACCGTATTTATAATACCAGAACATTGCGGCCCGCTTCGATGGTGGCTTGGCCCATTCGTCAAGATGAATGCCGCCGCCGCGCATTTCCAAGCCCACCCCGCCTATCTTTTTTGCGGCCCAATATTGAGCAAGTGGCGCGAGGTCAGACCCGACAACTTGGTCCATTGTGTCCTTGTGGTAAATATGAACGTCTGCGGCGCGTCCGCCATTGCCATAATCATCGTGGCGAACTGTTCCGGTGCGTTTACCTTGCCCCGGCCGTGGTTGGCCGCCGCTGTAAATATGCCCAATGTAATCAGGCCCGAAAACTGCAAAAATCCCGTTGGATATTTGGCTGAATAAATAAACTGTCACAGGCCGGTTTCGTGTCTTGCTTTTGTTCCTATAGAATAGATTGTTCATTTCTTCGATCGCACTTCTTCTTGTTACGCAGAATTATCCATGCTGTTCATATCAAGTATCCTTTGCCGCTAACCAGAGCGGGGCAAGGGTTGCTTCGCTTAGGTCCACATCATCTGGGATCAACGCCTTAACCGTTGGACTATTTAAGAAAAACAGCACTCGCTCAAAGCGGTATGTAGAACGGTGCCGCAATTCATTTTTAATACGGTTGGCTTTACGGTTATCTGTGGTTGCAATCGCTGTGATGATGTTCGCACCGATTACATCAAAGCCGTTGTCGTCCATGAAGTTGTTAAATTGATAGGGTGACAGGTTGTGGTCGCGCGGGTCTGTTGATACGGCCATAGTAGGCTTGACGCCCTCAACCAAACCGCGTTTTTGTGCTAATGCATTGAATTGCTCATCTGTTGCGACGTGCATTCCTGCATATGTTCCGTCTAACTTGTAAGCGTGAATTTCGCGCTGTTCCATTATAAGCTCGCTCTCATTATAAGTTTCCAATTTGCCACCGTTATATTTGAGGACGCGAAAGTGGTTTTATCTGAAACGGTAACAATACTCGCCACTAATACCCTAACTGTTGTGTCCCCGTCTATAACTTTGGCTATTCCTTGGTTGGCGCTTGCTGGATGGGGACCAAATGCTTCATCGCCCACGGAATAGTTAAACTCTGCTATTTTACAAATTAAGGAAAATTCCATGTTTTTAGCTCGCCCCCCAAGCCCGTGTGTGAATGAAATAGGACTTCCCTTTACAATAGTTGTTTCCAGGCTTTCGTATCCCCATTTACCGCCGCCTAACGCGGATCCGTCCGCGCGTTGGTAATCAAACATACGCCAAGCACCAGCCGCATATTTTTCCCACCCGAAAGTATCCCCCGCGGCTGTCGTAATGTCGGCCCCTGTCTTACATTGCAGATTAGCGGAATGCGTAAAGGTAAAGATGCCGATAGCCCTACCTCTGAATTTAGACCCTACAGGCCAAGCGTCCGCTGTATCTTCAATGGTTGCAACTGTTGTTGTGCCTGTGAAATCAAACGAATTACCGTCGCGTAAAACAAGGGCTTCCGTTGCCGTTGCCACATCCGCACCTTTGGATTCATCAATCGGGAAAGAATTTGTGTCCAAGGCACCGCCGAGTTGCGGCATTGTATCGTCTGCCACATTATCTAATGTTCCGTCCCCCGTGCCTGCCCCAAGTGTTGCTCTCGCCGCTGCCGCTGTTTCGTCGTCTAAGACAGTCGCCATAAATGTAGAGACAGGAATTTCCGTGACAGTTCCCGCTATAGCTATAGGGTTCTTAGAGGCATCAAAACCAAGGAAGGTGCTGGCCCGATCAAAAGGAATTTCAAGAGATGCCGTATCAGATGCAGTAACCCGAAGTGACCGTTCGGATATTTCGCTTGTTTGTTGTGCCATGCGCGTCAACCTATCAAGGGCCGTTTCGTGGGTTTCAGCTGGGAATGGATCGTTCCCCGTGTAATCCGTGCCTTGTGTCTCTGGGATAGCCCCGACTATTGTTAACTTCTCACCAACGGCAGGCGCAACAATCATTGTTACTGTGCCGCCGGCTTCCGTGCCTGTATTAGAAACCGTGTAATTTGTGGTTAAGGTTTGGACGGTTTCAACATTACTTGCGTCAAGAAGAATAACTTCAAGGTCAGTGTCATCAAAGAAACGAAACTCATAAGCAAATGGAAGAGTGCCGCCATCCCCGTTGTATTGAACCTTGTTACCTGTTTTTCCGATTGTCATTTAAAACCGCCTCCGCGTTTAACGGTTGCGCTTGGTGGCAACCAGTAAGTTTGACCGTTATCACGTTTTACCCTGCGTTCCATACGCTGCAAGTAACCCGGGTTTATCATTTCTTGTAATTGATACCATATCATGTAGTCCAACGCATCTTTTAAAAACAAAAGGTTTGCGAATGGAATATTGCTTTTGACAATCCGCAATGTATCGCCCCTCACATCCTCGTCACCAGAACGCGCTTTTTGCAACAAGCTCACCAGATCAGCAGCTGTGCCAATAACTGGACCCGCAGCGGTTTGCAGTGGGCCACCGCCAAATCGGTTATATTCCCCAAATAGGAAATCCCCATAGATACCAAGCCCGCCGCCTTGCGCCATAGCTGCAATTAAAGTGCTGGTATCTGCGGGCCGTAAGCTTCTTCCTTTGCTCGTCTCTTTTAGCTGCATACTGAAATAACCCAGAACAGACATACCAATAATTGCGTTTACAAGGCCAAGATTCTCACCATTCCCCCGCATTAAAGCCTCTCCAAGTGTTTTGGCACCTGTGCCGTAAACTTGCCGCCCCATTACCCGCGAAAGAACAGAAACGCCAAACCCTTTAAACTGGAACATAGACCGCAAGCCCTGACCCACAAGTTCATCAGGCCGATACCCGCGCCGCATGATTGCCATTTCACGCGCCCCAGGTTCAGGAACGCTAATGCTTGCCTCATTAGTCAATAGGGTAAACAGGCTTTCCCGCACTTCCGTTTTCAGTCTTGTTTGTTGTGGCTCGCTTAATCCGCTAAACACAGCACCTTTGACATCGGTAACATCACCCGGCATCATATAAACATTGCCGTCATCAAGTTTTTTAATAGCAAGTCGCGCGACTTCCCACTTCTTCGCATCAATACCGTATATTCTAAGAACGCGCTGTAATGACGGAGGCACCTTATCAAATGACTTCGTGGCATTGATTGCCAAATCATTCGAAATCATATAGGTTGCCCCGCGCTGGTTCGCGTCTGTCCACCAGTTCAAGCCATTCAGTTTGAAGAATAACGACATTGTACGCGACATTTTGCCATCAAGTTGGTCAGGCGCACCAAACCCACGCGACATATCGCCAATCATTCCGTTAATGCCAACACCTAACTGTTGAGCAAGTTGGCGTTTTTCCCCGCCCTCCATGCCCTTGAATAATGCACTGAACGCATCACCCCAAGAACCCATCATAGATTGGCCTTGATATATTCTATTAGCCGCCATGTATGAAATGTCACCAGGTACAGAAAGAATAACACGCCCCAAAGCCGAAAGGGTTTTAACCGCCCTTATATTCGCCATCACAACAGCGGCTGTTGTTTGTGCGCCAAGGTTTACGTCACCAGTGACCTCTGCAAGCAATGCGTCAACAGTTACAACCCGTGCGCCCTTGTCTTGTATTTTGTCAAGTTTCGCGTCATCACCCCGAAATTCATCTGATAATCTAGCCTTGACACGTTCCGCCATTGCTTTTGGATCGTCTCCAAGTGTATCAAGCAACGCAACCGCGCGGGCATTCATCATTGTATCGGCAATAAACCCATCCTTGAGCGTTCCATATCCATAAAGCCCATTCATTTCTAAAGCTGCATCAGAGCTTCTGTAAACAAAAACCCTGTGCTGGCTTAACCGCTTGGCGATGCTTCCATTGCCTGTAAATCTGAAATCAAAGTCTGTTATATTGTCAGGAATAGGTTCACCACGGCGCAAAAACTCGTGTGCTTTATCTAAGAACTCTTGACGCTTTTCGGCGGGTACGCGCATTGCATCCCAGTCAAGGCTGGCCATGTGGTCGGCTTTCCACTTAACGCCCTCTTTGCCGCCGCCTTGGTTTAGGATTTTGCGGGGGTTGTGTTGCTGGCTTCCAGCATAGCCTTTGCGACGCCTGATATACGCGCCCGCTTGGTTTTTTCTGTTAAGCTGAAGCTCTTGGTATTTATGGATAAGCTTGCCGATCGCCATCGCGTCAGCACTTACATCAAGCTTACTTTTGGATTCTGGCGTGTTCAAAGATTCAATAACCCGACCAACCTCTAGCTCTAGTTGGCTTCCTGACTTCATTGAATTGAATTGAACCTGCACACCTGCATCGCCCAAATCTGAAATAAACGCACCAAGCCATGAGTCATTAATGGCCCGCGACCTTGCAGCGGTTGAGTTGGACGCGCCACTAATCGGGGCATTAACACCCGCTATTGCCGCTTGCAGTCCAAGTGCTGGATCATCCACAAGCTCGTCAGCTTCTCGCGCCATAGCTACGATGTTATTTTCAAGGGTAATATTTTTTAATGCCATGCGCTTCTTATTCAAAGCCTCAAGCATTATGTCATTAGAAATGGCCTCGCCACGCTTAAACATAGCGGCTTCAATAGCGTCAACGCCAAGATTGCCGGAAACCATCTTCTTGCTGTCCTGCAAATCCTCCAGCAACCCCACAAGCTCATCATCTGACAGCCTGTCCTTGTTTGCCTCGGTAATTATTTCTAAACATTCGTTTGCCATTATGTCCTCGCCAGACAGGTTGCAGCTATTTTTGATACGTCTGCGTAAGCCGTAGCACGTTCTTCCATTGCGGTCACGTCATCAAGCAATTGCTTTTGCTCTACGGTTAAGCCTTCGGTTTCATCAATCTGCTTTACCATGCCGTCAAATATATCAATGTCCTCTTGAACCAAGCCTGGTTTTGTGCGGTCTATGTTTACAGTTTCATTAAATTGCCTTGCCGCCTTTGCGTCTTCAAATGGGATTGTATTCGCCGCGTTCTTAGCTAAAAACTTAGCGTCATTTGTTTTTCTGTTCTTAAGGGCTGTAGCTATTTCCGGTGCGGTCTGTGGTGATGTTGTGGCGTACTCAAGAGTTTTCCCTTTTCCGCTTGGTTCAATTATTGCAATATCTTTTGTGTCAAATATCGCATATGTTATTTCATCGCCATCAGGAAGCCTGACCCCGCCAAACCCCTGATTTATCAACTCATCTGTTGAAAACTTGTCGTATTCGTCCCAGCCAGCAAACTTTAGACCTTTGCGAACCCGCGCATCTATTACTCTACCTGTTCCAGCTGCACCAACTTCTCCAGCCTCGATAGATGATTTTTTATCTGTAAACCAGATGCCACCACCCGCGCTTTTTTCTATATCGAATTGATCGAACTTTTGGTCGGTCCCATGAAACAATACTATTTTAGGGTCAAAGCCTGATTTAGATATTTCGGCGTCAGGGGCTTTCTGTGGTATTTCTATTTTTGCGCTAGGCTGGCTTTCAACACCCAACACCGTTGCTAATGTGGTTGAACTTTTTAACTTTGCCCGCTGTGAAAGTTCGGCAACAGTTACCTTTTGCCCGTTAACAAACTGCCGAAGGGCTATGTTGGAAGCCTCTCGGTTTATTTCAGGGTCTATTCTTACGCGCTCACTGACAGGGGTTTGTTTTGGGTCAGCAATTCCAGCAATTCCTTCTGGAACATCTGCCCGCGATAACACACCGCTAACAGTTCCAATCCCGCCACCAAATGCTGCACCAAGGCCAATGTTTAGCAAGGCATCTGACATTGTGTAATCAAGCTGTAATTGTTTAGACAGGCCAAAGAATAAAGGCTCGGTTAAAGCGTTGCCCACACCGCCCTCAATGGCCCCGACCGCCACACGCCCACCAACACGGCCAAACCGCGCCACAGCGGCAACCTTGCCAGCCTGACCAACAATAGGGATAAACATGGTTGCTATTTCAAGCGGGTCTGTTGCCATAGCCGCAAGCCCTGCCCCAAACTTCAAGCCTGTTGCGACTGGACCTTGTGGCCCTGCCTGTATAATCGCATTGCGGGTTATTTCAGCACGTTTATTTTGTGCCAGTATATCAGCCTCTCCAGTAGACATTTCACGATCAAACGTCAGGCCCAAGTCTTTATGCTTTTCGGTCAATGCCTCTTTGCTTTGCAACCGTCCCGCGTCAATGCTGTCTTGAACTTGTGATGAAACAAATAGATCCTGATTGCGTTGCACGTCTTCGTATTTTTGAATTAGCGCGTCCCTATCATCCCCGGGTACAGTCAGTGTAATTTCCCGCGCAAGTGATGCCCCTGTAATTCGTGCTTGTTGCGTTTGTGCTTCACGGTCTGCGGTCTGTTGTGGTGTAAATCCCGTTCTTTCGTTTAATTGCTTGCCAGTTTCCGCCATCAACTCCGTCATTGTTGGCGTTTCAAAAACAGCACCAAGGCTTGAGCCAAGCGATACGCTAAGACTAGGCCCACTTATGGCCCTTAAAATTCGGTTGTTATCAAGTGGGCGCGTTAGAGGATCAGTCATTGTTTAGACCTTGTACCAGACCGTTTTTTAGCCGCGCGAACAGCTTCAGATATGGTTTCGAACGGCTTTAGCTTTTCGCCTGTTATTGGGTCAACAAATCCATTTCCCTCAAACGTATCAAACAACAATTTACGGCCAGATTTTGTGCTTGTATCTATAACATTTCCATCAGCCAAGACGGTTGGGACATTAAAAACCCTACCATCTTCTGCCGTTATTGTTTCCGTTTTTTCTGAAAAAACTTCTCCTGTCGTCAAGTCCCTAAAAACGGGGCGCCCTTGGGGTGTGGTTTCATTTGTTTTTTCCGAATTTGTTTGCCTTACTCCTTCTTGTCCAGACGATCCAAACCTAATCCCTAATAGTTGCTCTAAACCAGATGAACTTTCAACGGCATCAAATTTAACCTCATACGGTTCACCCGCAGCATTTTCAACAGCCAAGAAATAACCCCCGATATTAAGATGCAATACGGCCCCGTCACCCGTTGAATTGTTTAACCATATGCCATTATCAACAGCACTTTGTATCATCACCTCTTTATCGGCAAATTCAGGCAGGCGCGGATCATCAAGCGGTGCTGGGTTAAAGGCGCGAATATCATCTTCCCGGCTCGCTATTTCAAGGCCAAGTTGCAAGTCGTCGCTATCAATTCCAACGGGGACAATCAGGTTCATATTGTCGGCTTCGATTATATCCTCTGGGAACATCTGTTCCAAAACAGTTCGAACGGCCGTGCTTTTCTCTACACCCTTACGCATTTCGGAAAACACAAGTCGGGTTGCTATCCCTGAATTATTCGAAAAGGTTCGTGCAGCCGCGCCTGTTGTGTCGCCTATTTCAAAGGCAGACCGATAAGAAGCAAGGCTGTCGATTATTTCTTTTCTTGCGTCTGATACCTCAAGGGATGGCAGGTCTTTGGTCAGGTCGATTTCCTTAACGCCTTTAAGCCCTACAATGCTTGCAGCAAGGCCGGGGTTTTCAGAATGACGCATAGACGCCGCGAACTCACTCGGCAATTCAGCCTTGGAAAGCTCGGCTATAACCTGTGGTGCTGCATCGCCCCATTCATCTTTAAACGCCTTGAGGGATGAGGTCACAATGTCAGCCCCCATTTTGTTAAAGTTCTCCACAATAGCATCTGCCATATTCTCCGGCAAAACACGCCTTAAGTTGTTTGGAACGCCAAGGCGGTTGTATTGTTCATCAAGGCCCGACACATAGTTACGGGCGGCAATATCCCGATCCTCCGCATCGGCCCCTTGATATGCTGCAAATGTCTGTGAAACCTCATCGGAGGTTCCCAAAACAAATGACGCGCTATCGTCGGCTATTGCCGTATTCCTATCTTTAATTGCCTTCGCAAGTGTGGATAGGTGCCGCGAATCCTTTACGCTGCGCCCCGGGTCTTTAACCGCCGATTGCGCTTCATCGAATGAAAGCTGTAATTCTTCCGCACTTGATGTATTAACGCCGTGGATGACTTCCGCTTCGCTTATCGCAAGGTCATATTCTTCTTTTAGTTTGGCCGCTTCTTCTGGGTTTGTGGATTGCAGTGCTTCAAATTCCGGCCCTTCCATAAGGCTATCAACAGGCGGCGCACCGTTCGCCTGTGCGTAAGCAACCTCTTCGGATGCCGCTACGCTAAAGTTCTTAACCGCTACGGCCTGTGCAGTTTTGGCCTCTCGCGCCACTCTTGCTATTTCCTGTTCGGCGTTCTTTTTTGTTGCAAGTAATTGCTTTGCGGAAAGTGATTTGTCAAACTTACCATCTAGTACATTTTGAAGAACTTGCTCTGGGTCTTCTTTTATAAGAACACTATTCGCAACATTCGTGTAGAAGTCTGCGTTCTTCGGGTCTTTGGCGGCATACTCGGATAACAAAGTTGGGTCATGGAACAAAGCTACGCCCCTATCACGCCGCGCCTGTGCCACAGCCTTTACCTTGCCCGCAGCCCTCACAGCAGATTCGCGGCCTAATGCTTTTGTTTCCAGCGTCAAGCCGTACTTATCTAATGCAAGCTTTAACCTATCGCGCCCACGTTCGGGGGAGTTCTCCATAACCTGGGCAACATATTCCTTATACTCGCCTGAAATACCTTTAGCAAAGCCGTTGCCCGCATCTTTTGCCCGTTCATTATAGGTTCTTGCCCACTGCGCCTGTCCCTCGGCAAGCAGACGTTCATTTTCAATCGCCGCTTCCTTTTCAAAAAACTCGGAGAAGTTATTAGCGGTTTGCTGTGCAACCTGTCCAGCTTGTTTAAGCTGTTGGCTTTCAGCCCGTGAAACTTGTCCAGCGGCCCGTGCCTGTATTGGTGCTTTGGATGTTAGAAATTCTACCATTATGTAAACCCTCCCAAACCTTTACCGCCAAATAGAGGGTTAAATACAGAACCGCCGCCGCTTGGCAAATTAAGTGGGTCAACCTGATTTAAGGCACCTATCCCGGCTGTTAATACATTCAACGGGCTTGCTGACTTGCGGGCTTGTTGCGCCTGGAAGTCAGCAGACGTGCCTTGCTGTTCGCCTCTAAATTCTACCGTCAATGCGTCCAACTCCTGCGCAACTGCGTTTTGGTCAAGAACCCCAAAGGCCGTACCAGACAAAGCACCGCCCTCGGCAAATGATACACGGTCAGATGATTGTTTGATTCTGTTTTTGCGGCGTAGCTTTTCAGCTTCAATACTTGACGCCACTCGCGCCTCTGTTGCTTGGCGGGTAAACTCTGACGCTTGCGCCTTGGCTTCTTTATTGCCCTTTACCGCCCCCAGAACAGGCAGAACAACAGAGGCAACCGTGGCTACTGTGCCAATAGTTGCTGCTGTGCTGGCACTCGCGCCTAATGCTGTTGCGATTGTGATCGGGTCAAAGACAATCTTTTGCGTGAATGCGTCAGGATGTAATGACCATGATGGATAAATCTTCATTATTTACACCTTACATAAACTCTATAGTCGCCGCTATCCGGACCCCAGTTTTTAGCGACCGGTGTTTCGACGGTAAATCCAAGGCGTTCAGCCCATTTATAACCGCCCTCAAATCCAACCTTAACCGCAAGTTCAATCCTTTTCAATTCGCAGTTGTCCAAATGTCTGTGAACTTCTTCGGTAATTTTACGCGCATTCCTGCGCCAATCTCTTGTAAGCCACGCCCATGCAACACCTGTGCCTTCCCATTTCGGCAATATCCCGCAAATTGCAACCACATTCCCATCATCATCAATGGCAGATACCCCGCCGCATTCTTCCATGTTCACGGCAATCTCTGGTGTTATCTCTTCTGCAACACCGTTTATGACATCCAGTAGCATTGCATGCTCTGCTTTCATCGGGACGAATTTCATTATCGAGCCTCTTCCGTTGTAACCTGTGGCATGATTGCGGCTATTGTAGCAGGAAAAACGGTATCATTAATATACCAAATACGCCCGTCTGTTTCATAACCACCGGGCCACGATAACAAAACATCCCCATTAACCAACGGAGGTGGTGAACCCATAGGCGTCACAGGTGATCTGTAGTTCAAACCGCCTATTTCATCTGTGTTGCCTTCGGCTGGTCCTGCACTGCCGCCAAGTGTGTTTAGAACCCTAAAGGCTACATCAGTAATACGCTTTGTCTTAGCTTGGCTTGTCCCGTCAGCCGCGCCGCTGTCAATTCTATTCGTGGCGTATTTCGATGAATACCGCAGTCCAAATTGCATGACACTTGCCGCAGATGACGCTGTAAACTGTCCGTTTGCTATCACAACGTCAGGGGAATTCGCACCGTCTTGCATTACAGCCAGAGTTTCCCCTTCAAGATGGTCTATGCCAAATACGGTGGTTGCACTTGTCCCGTCATATGTTAGCCCGCTATCTGAATAAGTGGCGTCCTCTTGTGCGTCCCCTGTTTGGAATTCTGGTCTGATATATTCCACATATCGCCGCGTTGATCCGTTGATTGTTCTTGAAACAACAGCCCAAACATCATCCCGAACACCATCGGGTGAGGGGATAACAGAAAGGCTTTCCACTTTTGTATCAGTGCCGCCCAACAAATGACGCGCCCAAGCTCTTACCTGTTGCGTCTGGTCAAAGGCAAAGGATAACAGAACGCCGTCACCCCGTGTAAACCAAAGTGTTTGGTATGGTTCTTCTTGTCGCACCATCGCCGTGATGGTGGATAGTGTTAAATGCTCTGAACGAACTGTCATATCGGGGGCAATGAATGTATCTACATCGAAAGAAAACTGTAGGCCACGAATTTTGCGCCCGGACGCTTGCAGGAATAAGACATTCTCACCAACACGAATTGGCCTAACAGGTTTTGCGCCGTAAGCAGTTTGTCGTGTAACCTTGATATTGTTCGGGCCTAATGGATCAGACGTTGTTTGCGTATCGACGATAAACTCCGCGCCGATTGTTGTCACGATAAGGTTTAAAGCCTCGGTCAGTCCTACAATATCATTTGCCTCACTTGACTGCATGGTTACAGTTACTGCGCTTTCGGGTAGTATCTCACCCGTATCATCAAGGGCAAATGACTCGAAGCTATTAGATGTTGACATATAAACCGTCTGGCCTTGCGCGAATACAAGCCTTTCGCGGAAAAATGTTGTGCTTGTCGGGAAGCCGTTAACTGTAGACCATGCGCCCTTTTGCCAGATTGTTGATACATTCCCAGACCCAATAAGCGTTTGGGGAAACCGTGTCAAAACCGTGGCTGTCGCAGTTGTGCCACCTTGGGCTGTTATTCTAGCGATGCCATAGCCTGCGCTGCGGTATATCCACTCAACGCCGCCGTCTGTTACTGTGCCAGTAATATGCGCGGGAATTGATGTGCCTGAAGTCCCCGTTGTTATTGCCTCGTATTCCTTGCCCTGTGAGCGCACAAAGTCGCCCGCTGTATAGGCCGTACCTGTCTTCCAAGGGTCCGAGGCGGTTATTTCTTCTTGGTCTATACGAATGATTGAACCAATATCATCAGCAACGAAAACACTTGTGCTTGCTGTGATGGTAATTGAACCAGTTGCGGCACCCACATACATTGATGTAGTGGTGGCATTGAGGGGCAGAAACGGACCGTCACCCGGATCAAGTGTTGAAAACGCCCAGTTGGTCGCGGTTGTTCTTGATAGCTTCCTAGGGGCTAGTGTGCCTGACCTGTCTGTGATGTACAGAATGTCACCGGTCTGGACGAAATCAATATTCAATTCCCCACTAGAACCCTCAAGTGCTGCCGCAGAATAAGGCGAAACAATCTCGTAAGGGGTATCTGCCACGCCCCCAGATGAATATGCCGTGTATGCAGTCCCATCCACATTATCACCGTGAATGGTTGTTAGCTCGTAATCGTTCGGGGTTTTGTTCGCAACGATAAACCAACGGCCATTCAATTCTGTCATTCCAGCAATGCCGGATATAAAAACATCGTCCCCATCGCTGTAGCCGTGGCCTGTGGATGAGATGACGACAGGGCTAGCCGCCGTTGCCCCTGTGATTGTGGTTGTTGTGCCAGTTACAACAGGCGCACGGTTAAAGTAAAACCGACAATACAATTCCCCAAATTCGATTTGAAACGCTAGGTTTCTTGCGCGAATGAATGGAACAAGCCACGTTTTATCTGTGCTGTCTTTAACTGCACGAATAAACCCCGTACCACCGCGCCGAATAGCTGGCCCCTGGATGGATGGAATGTAATTCTCCATAACGTGGGCAGAGGATGAATACCCTTGTATGTCAGTTCTACCATCAAGTAGTGGTGTCCACTCGCCAGCGTTTAACGCGCTTATAATGGGGGAAGCTTTAGCCATCCTAGAAGTTTATCCTTGCGGTCATCCAACGCCCTGCCTGCCGCCTACGTGGAGGGCGGTAAAGGCTGTTAACCTGCCGGGCGTTCTTTATCGTGCGGTCGTATGTAAATAAAGCAGCTTCTTTCTTTGCCTTGCTTTGCGTCAGTTCTTCGGCGGCATCTGCCGCGAGCCGCGCCGCCAAGGCTTCTGCAAATAGCGGGTCGAATGAACCCGTGTCTGTAACTTGAGATATATATTCATAATCCAACGGGGCCGAAAGATCGGTGTGTATTTTCCCATCGATGATCTCATACGGCGTTTCTTCTCCTGTTATACCTGTGCTTTGGAAGTTTATGCCTATCGTCTGGGAATTAACGATTGCACCGCCAACTCTGATTGGCCTCAAGTCACCGACTGGACGGGCATATATCTTTGTATACCCCCAAGCCGGAACCTCTGTTAATGATGCCAGTTGAACGCGCTTAACCGCAAACCGCCAAGGGTATGCAGATAATTCAACGTCACGAAGAATGTCGAAACGTGCTTTCATGGCCCGGGCGGGTTTGTTGGCATCGTCTATAGATGTAATGCGGGCTTCGCCTAACATGCTCAACGCGCGGTTTGCTATTTGTACTTCGGAAACCATTTGTTAGCCTCGCCTATTAAGAAGCCCCACCCGAAAGGGAAGGGCTGTTCGTTATAAACCTGCGTCTTCGTTTACAGCCTGCATAATCGCCTTTATAGCAATCTCGACAAACTGTCGCTTGGTAATGCTGCCAGCCGTTAGGTTGGTGTCATCCACCGCCAACTCAATATCCGAAGATGTTGTTGAGGTGTCGATGGTCACGTCAGGGGCGTCTTGGCCCCCAACGCTCACACCATAATAACGAACGGCCATTAAGAGCCTGCATCAACATAGGTTACTTCAAGAACAAGTGTTCCTGCGCCGCCCATGTCTGTAGTGATGGTTCCGACTACGTCATACCAGATATTTGAATCCGCAGACAATCCCAAGGCTTCCCAAAGTGGTTTGTCTTTGTCTTCAATGCCGTAAACCGCACTTTCATGTGCAATGTTACTATCTACCAAAGCAGTTGTAACCACTTGCGCGGACGCAAAGAAATCAGCATCAACAACGGCACCGCCATTATCGTCTGTTTGATAAATACCAACGTCCATTGCCCCCCCGACTGCAATTGTATCACATGAAAGTAGTACCTGTTTTACGACTGCATTCGAGTGGATCCGAAAGAACCGAAGTTCATTGGCGGTATCTTCTGCCGTTGAAACCTCGATAATACCAGGCCCAGTTGTTTTGATCCGTGCGTTATTCCAAGGATCGTTTGCAACACGCGGGGTTGCCGCGCGGTTGCTGATTAGTGTGCTGTCAATATCAGCCATGACTTAAACCTCCGTACATTCGATTTGAATTACACGACCGGGTTCGACGCGGGTACTGCCCATAGTCAACTTTGTGTAAAGCTGGTAAGGAACACCTTGAACGTCAGGACGGTCATCGACGCGAGCCGAAACATCGTTCCAAATACCCAAATGCATCCCAGAAGGAACCCACATTGGACATAAGCGATATGATGCGTTTGACTGCACCAAGTTTGACACGATGATTTTACAACCAGCGAATTGGTCCACGCGGCCATCTTTCAGAATGGGCATGTTATTCATGCTTGTGAAATAATCCGTGTTGATTACTTGGGTTTGACGCAACAGGTCTTCTTCTTGTTCCGGCGTAATTGCCAAATAACACATTTCGTCTTCAAGGTCTACGTTAGCAGCCTTCATCAGACGTTTTGCACGGATGATCTTATCAACGTTCAAGCCAGTATCAGCAGCAGCACCTACAGCAGCATCTACACGATGATTAGTCGTATCGAATGCAACAGCAGTTGTGCCTGATTTGCCTGTTTGTGTGCTGCCAAAGAAGGCATCGAACACAAGATTGTCGATCTGACGAGCAGCAGCTTTAACAGCCACCTCTGTCAATGGGCCGCGCGGGTCTGTGATTGTGCGCAACTCATCAAACGAACTTACCATCTGTGGCAAGTCGTAATCAGTTGGGTACACCCACACGCGATCGAGTGGTGCGTCTGAACGGGGCATAGGCGCAAAGCGCGATACGACTTCGTTCATTTCAAGCGAGCCGTACTGGTCAACAACAACAGCGGATTCGCCTTGGTGTGAACGCTCTGACACGGTTGGGCGGAGTTTCCCGCCTTTGATTTGCAGCAGGTGCGCGACATTGGTCGTGAACTGGTCTACAAAATGTTGTGGTAAGTTTGCTGACATAGCAGCCTCCATGATTGCTTAAGTTACAATCGAGAACAGCTTATCCAAACGGGGCCAACTCTGGGATTTAAGGCTTCATCAGCCCCGTTCTTTCTCGGCGTCAGGCGGGGTCTAAGACTTATCCGCCGATTTTTGAGCTTGGCTTTGCAGGGGCTTTTGGCTTTTCCTGCGCGGCTGACACCCATTCTTCCAACCTTGTAGCGTTTCTTATCACTTGGTCAGGTGCTTGGATGCCCATTTTTGTAATGGCCTCAATACAGCGCATTCTAATCTCTTTTTGTGTCATTGTCTATTCCTTTTCATTCGAGATTATTTTTTGCAGGTCTGTGATGCGCTTGACAGCCTCTGCGTTGTTGGGGCCAAGATAAGCTTTAGAGAACACTGGGTCGTTTAGAAGCTCGGCCTTCTTGGCTGTGGCTGCGGCCGGGGTCATGGAGAAAGAAAGGTCGCCGGGCGCATCGCCAAGAACAACCTGGCCTTCAGAAGATCGAGAAGCTACACGCGCAAGGAAGTCATACATCTGCGTCTTATCGCCGGCCAGCAAGCCCTCAAGCTGTGCTTCATCCATACCAACAGTCGCCATAACCTTTACCGCGTCATTGAAGCCCTTGTCGTTCGTTGTCTTCCAAGCATCAAACGCAGCTGAAGCAGTCTCGTCTTGTGCTGCCTGTACTTCTTGCGCGGATGTTGCCATGACTTCCTGCATCCCCTTTAGCTGCCCATCGGATAAGCCAAGCTCATGCGCCTTTGCTGTTGCTGCCTTGAATGTGGCAGTGTCAAAGCCTTCGCCAAGAACATTTGTATAGCCCTCTGCGGTTTCAGGCCGACCCAAGCGGGAATAAACATCCCCCATTTGTGCAGCGTCTGTCATATCAGCGGGTAATTTCAAGAGTTGTGTTTCAGGAACGCCGCGCAAACTTTCAAGGTTTTTATAGCTTGTCGCCAATGCGCCTACATCTGTAAAGCCCTTGGTTTCGACATACCCCTTTAGATCGCCTTCAAGGCCATCTGTCCAAGCCGGTGCTGGTGTAGCCGCTACCCCCGTGTCTGCGGGTGGTGCGGCTTGGCCCTCAACAGGGGCCGCTGTGACTACATCATTCATACTTATTTCCTTTGGTTGGTTTCAGTTACTCGTTTTAGTTCCGTCATTTTACCATAGAGCATCTTCTTTACATGCACATAGGTTCTTTGTTGTTGAAGGTTAGCAACAGCACGATACGGATCAACCGCACCATCGTTATCTGTTGGTAGGCTGTGAACTGTGCAGCCCGTTACCCTCTCAAGATCACGTAAGACCACCTCGCCTTCTGGTTTAAGGGTTCCTTTATCGTCAAGAAACAATCCGCGATAGCAACGCATTACTTCCATTTTGATATTTGCTGCCTCTGCCGGGGTCATTTGGCTTTGCTTTCAAGCTCTTTAATTCTTGATGCCATTGACTCCATTGCGTCCATCATAGTTTCAAGAACGGCATAGACTTCTGCCATATCGTCACTGTTTGTCGGATTAGAAAGGCTGGGTCTATTTACACTGCGCCTAGAACTAGAACTACTTCTTAAAAGGTCGGAGGCCATTGCCCAAAACATAAAATCATTCGGCATTTAGTTTCCTTTCAATAAGTCAGGCTTGATACCAAAGCTATTAACTATAGCTAATTCCAACTTTAATTGATGCGTGAAAAATGCCTCCATCGCGGGGCTGCGGAATGCCATAATCTCATGACGCTTAGATATTTCAGTTGCTGTAAGGTTGACCCCTAGTTTATCTTTTATCATTTAGTTTCCTTTCGTGTTTATTAAGTCAATCCTAGCGACTGCGGAGTATTTTGGCTAGTGGCCTGCGCGTCTGCAAGGGTCTTGGCTGTCTGTGCGGCAATAGGTGCCGCATCAAGAACTTCACCTAGTTGTTGCTGTGCTTGCTTACCCTCGGCTTCTTCTGCAAGCTTCTCTTTCGATTTAAGGGCTTTGGTGGGTACGCCGTTAACATCTGATACAATGCGGGCAATCTCCTGTGTGTCAAACACCTCGAATACAGCCGGATCAATCTGTGCAATAGGCGCAAGGCTTTCGAATGTGCGTAGAATGCCAACTGCTTCCTCGGACCGTGCTGCCCGTGTCATGGGGCTTTGGTATGAGATTTGCAAAGGCTTACCAGTATCACGGATGAACTCTTGCAGGATTGCAGGCATTTCAGGGTGTTTGCCCTGTCTAAACAAGATACCGCTTTCCCTGCGCATCTGTGGCCCAAGCCATTCTGATTGCAGACGCCCAATGATTGGCGCGGTAAGCTGGCCCTGTTGTTGTGCAAGAAGCATAGCTTGTGTCGCTGTCATGCTGGGGTTTTCCAACAGTACACGGAAATAGATGCCAAGGAAACCGTCGTCAATCTGACTGCGTGTGTCCTGCATCATTTCCAAGCCAAGGCGCACATCAACACCAGTATTCCAAGGAACTGCCATTGCTCGGCCCTGATCGTCCAGTGCGCCTAGATTGCGAGAGCCTGGGGTAAGATCAAACTCTGATATGCCATCATCTGCTTGCAATACAGGTGGATCAACCGCCATGTTTGCGGCTTCAATGGTTGTTCTGCGCATTTCATTAAGCATTGAAATGTCTGGAAGCATTTGAATAGCGGGTGAACGCCCATATACTTCACGGGTAGATACGGCATAGCGTGACACGATATAAGGCTGTTCGTGGTAGCCTTCCTCGCGAATAACCTGTTGGTCAGCAATAAAGATGTAATACCCAACAAACGGCATCCCGGTCTGGTCTATGCGTGACGCGTCAAAGTCCTCACGCGGCATAACGCAATGCAAAAACTCGAAACGCTCATCCATTTTGTTATCGTTGATCTTATCAAGTATCTTCTGCGGAGTGTCTTGCTTGAATACCTGTGCCGCCTGGCGTGCTGTCATTTCAAACTTGCGGTGAACAGTGTCAACGGTTCCCTCGCGGTTTTCCTGAATGTATATCTCGGCAAGGTGTATCGACTTGTAGCGGATACCATCCGTTCCACGCGGCTCAACCAGCAAGCAACCAGTGCCATATGCACCAAGGAATATAAGCTTCTCGTGGGCCTGTGATGAATAGTTTCCCTTGGGCGAATAGCGTTCCTCCCAAAGCATTGTGTTGTATTCTTCGGTGAATAACTTGACTTCGTGGTTTTCGTCTAGCTCATCGTCACCCGTAATCATGTTGTGCCATAGCGTATTGCGGGGCATTAGGCCGGATTCGATAGCAGCTGCGAACTTATCAAGTGCAGCCATTGGAAACGCATCATATTGGTTTTGATTGCGCTGTACGCCTTGGGAGTGCTTTGTTATGAAATCGTCTGCGCGTGGTAATACTAATCGAGACACTTGTTCCCATAAGGATTCCCAGTTTCCGCGCTTGCCTTCCATGCCCGCCTGTCTACTGATAAGCATTTGGGCGGTGCTGCTGTTCTCATTTGGCATGGTCTAGGTTCCCGTCACCTGTCGTGCGGCTGTTGCTGCTGTACCTGTAGACGCTAGAATGGAAGCTGCCCTACCACGTAATTTGCTGCTGCGCTTCTTGCCCTCAACGGTCTGGCGTGCCTCGTCTATGGTTGGCACTGGTGTTGGGGTCGGTGCTTTAGGCTTGCTGAATAGTGAGCTCATTGTATTTCCGCCTCTTCGATGTCTGGAAAGTTTAGTTCCTTTACTCCAAAGTGGCACACTCCACCATTTTTCATCAGGGGTTCATTGCAAGGAGATTTAATGACAAGAGGCGGTAACGCTAAAAAGGTGGAGAACCTATAAGACATCCCGACTGTACATGCTACGCGGTTAATAGAACCTGCCTCTAAATTCATCATTATATAAACCTCTTTTTGGGTCGCCTGATTACTGGTTTGGTTTTCTCTATCACGATATAGGGTTCATTGCAATCAACATCGAAATGCACAACCCGACTGCCCGAGTAGATGCATTGCCTGCGGATATGCTCCATTTTCTCTTCTGTGATGGGCTTGGGGCCAATGGATATGCGCTTATCGTGGATCATCAGAAGAACCTCGCCTTTTCTTTGCGTTTTTGCGGGTTAAGATTGGGTTTTTTTATAATACGGGGGAATAAATCGGTAAAGGCCCACACTAAAGCGTCTACCCTATCGGGGGAATAACCCTGCTTCTTCGTGTCAAAGTCACTAGTAAACGCTACCATCTGGTCCTCTAAGGTATCAAATTTCCCTACGTGATGTATCCTACCCTGCTCATAAAGCGCACTGACAGGCTCGGCGCGGGTTTGCTTTCCCTTTGTGGCAGTAACAAGCGATATAAATCTAGACTGCATACCAGCTGACTTAAGAACATGAGCAACCATATCGCCGCCTTGGTTCTTTTCCGCTACAATCTTATCGGCATCAAACCTATGGAATAGAGCAACAGCCTTTCTGCCCCATTCATCCGGCGTATATATTCCGCTATCGTCATGAAGAAGGTAGCCCATGTGTTTGCCTTGTTTATTTTCCCCAATGCCAGCAACAATTATTCCGGTCTCATTACTATTCTCTGTTGTGGATATTGCGGGGTCTATGGCCACGACAATTCTATATATCTCATCCGTATTAAGCTCACCCTCTCCTGACCAAGGTATCCTGAAATCATCTATCTGGGACCTGCGCCACAATGCGCCTGGTGTATCTTCAAGCAATTCAGCCAGCAACTCTTGCCTACCAAGCCGCGTTCCTTCGTACTTTGTGATGATTTCGCTAAAGAATGTAGGGGCAAGATTTGCTTTGTTATCATATGTTGAACCGCGTGTAATGTGGCAATGCTTGTCGTTTACCAGTTCACGCATGATTTTAGTTGGCCGGGGTGTTGTTGTGAGAACAGCTTGCGGCTTGGATCCTAACCTTAATCCAAACTTAGCCTGGTCCCACGCTTCTGGATACCGCCACGCGCCAAGCTCATCACCCCAAAGCTTTTCGTGTTGCTTGCCCCTTAGTCGTTCAGGCTCATCCGCAGTGAATATCAATGACACACACCCACTAGGCCACACAAGCTTTCTTGCGTGCTTTATATAGTCTGGGCGTTCGCTTCTTGGACATACGGCCATTATACCGCTTTCGCCTTCAATCATAATATCTCTGGCATCGTCGGTTGTCGCGCCGATCAGGTTTACATATTGGTTTGTTTTAGCCCATTCCCTGACGACTTCTGCCCCGGTGCGGGTTTTACCAAAGCCACGACCTGCAAGTATTAGCCAATACGACCAATCACCATCTGGCAGTAATTGATTTGGCCGTGCGTGATATTCCCAATCCCATAGAATGCAGTAGGATAATTCGTCACCCATGCTTGCAATGAATTCAGTACGTTCACTTTCTGGCATCTCTTGCAGCGAGCAGAGCAGAGAGTTTTTCTCCTGCGCGGTCAAAGTCATGCTTTACCTCTACTTTGGTTTCGGCTTTATCAACTAGCAATCCATTAACTTTAGCCTTGCCCATTGTGGCCCCCGTCATTGCGGCGGGTTGCTTTTCAGTCTGTGCCATCTTACGGGCCTCATCAAGCTCTTTTGTGAGACTTTCAACAGTAACCAGTGTGCGTTCTTGGGCAGCTTGCTGTAGATTAAACACCCTTAGGTTCACATTAGGTTTTGCTAGAGTGTTGCAAGCATCGACCCATATTCCTTGGGGCTTTGTGTCTTTACCTACATCATAAGCATGTCTGTAAGCCTCGGATGCATTACCGCATTCTACATACTTTAGGGCGAAAGCCTCTTGTTTTGCTGTTAGCTTAGCTGCCATACCTACCCTACCCTATGCTGTGTTCTTCACTAGTACAATTTCCATATCTAAGGAAACCTCTGCCGTTGTTGTGGGAACCTTTGCCCTTGCGCCAAAGTCTGTCAGTTCTTCAAATTTAATTGGGTGTATAAAGGGGAGTAAAAAAGGCCCCTGAAGTCCGACCAGCTCTAAAAATGTTCTTACACCCGTGTACGGCGGGGCGGCCTGTAGAATGTTTGTTCTTTGTAGGAATAGGACATTGACGGGCTTATTTGCTTCAACTTGCAAAGACACGCCTTGTAAATATGCTGTAAAGCCTAGTGGAACGGTGTATGCACCAATTTGGCTTTGGCTGCGGGCAAACCCGTTTAGAGGTATAGTTCCCCAATCCGTACCCCCCGCAGCGTTCTCTATTGTAATTTCAGCCAGGTGAGACGCCGATGCACCAGTGCCATAAGACCCCGATTTACTTACAAAGAACCGGGTGATTCTCATAAATGTTTCTGTTGTTGCCGCACTTGCTGATGCACCCGCCAAGGTTAGGATGTCTGTTATGAATGAACCATCTGGGCCAATGCCTTCAACTAGCACTTCCCATGCGCCCGCGCCACCGTTTGTATCGCCAGCATTACCGCCAGCCTTTACACGCAAGGCAGTTGCAGCTGCTGGCTGTGGCGTTTGCCATACCCCGCCCTCTGCAATGGGGGTATATGCTGTTCCCACTGCCGCGTTATGCCCAAATTTATGAACAACGGAGTGCTGATCTACAAGCCCCCTTGATACCCATAACCCCGGAGAATACGAAAGCGCAGTCGATGGCATATTATTGATTGAATAAGCTGTCATACCGTTACCCGTCGATTACTGCGATTTTATCACCCGCCTCAACGCCTAGATCAAATGAAGTTCCGGCGAGAACTAACGTGCTGGTGACTAATGCTGTGGGGGCGGCGGAGGCTAATACCCGGACATTGCCCCCCGTTACGGTTATACGTGCCATTTGGCCTTCCGTGGCCGCCGCAGTTGTTGCTTGGGATGTTGCGGATGATGTTATATCCTCTGATACAATACCAGCCGCTAAATATGATGCGTATGTTCCATCTATGCCTCGAAAACCAATTTTTGCGAAAACTATGTTTACCGTTGCCATTTTAATCTCCGTGATTTTAGGCAAGCATACACCACATCGCTATCTTATGCTAGTGCGTGTTTTATTGGTCTGGCCCTCACATAGAATATTCCATTGTTTCGCAGTTGCTTTTGTATCGTATACCCACACCAGCCAGGTTTCTACAAGATTGGACCGCTGTACTCGCGTCAAGCCATCAACAGGCGACTGCACAAGTAAATCAAAAGCTTCGTCACGCGTTAAGCCAGCCTTATAGAGCTTTTCCGCCGTGCCTATGCCAATTTCTATTAAAGCGCAGTCGTTGTCAGCTTGTGCCGTTGTCGCCATTGCTAAGAATATTGCTGTTATTACGTGTTTCATCATTCTTCCTCCGCTATCAGGGCTTTGATGATGCAGATTAACCATGCTCGTGCGGCGTTTCCTTTGTGATTATATCCAAAAATTCTACGCTTTTTCTTATCTACTGATACTTCGCTGCAATCGTCCATTTGCCACCCCCATTCAGGCAACACCGCCTTGTGTAGTGCTTGAGCTGCGTCTAGACTGCCGTTGTAGGCTGGCATAAAGGATAAAGCCCAAGAGACTTGCACTCCGGGATGAGAATGTTCACTAATGTGGTAAAGATCATCTGCAACAATAACCTCACCCGCCTCGACCTTCGCCAACAAAGCTATCAGGTTTTGTTTATGGGTCATGGGGTTTCCTTCGTCGGTGGGGATACTTTCAGAGTCTTCTTGGCTTTTCGGACAACTCCACGTAGCGATGCGTTTCTTGCTTTTAAGAAGTCAGGGCCACCAAAGAGGGAATTGGCGTGCTGCAATAGAAGGTCGCGAACCTCTCGCAGTGCATCCCGTTCTGCGGTTAGGGCTTCGTGAATATCAGCACGGACGTACTCTTCCGACACTCCCTTTTGCCATTTTGACGGGTCGTCTACCGCTACAATATCATTCCACCCGCGTTTGGCGTGTTCTATTGCCCATATCCGTTCCGGTGCGTCTGTCATGATGTTTCCTTATTTTGCCGCGCCTTTAAGCGTTCGATTTCGGACTCCAAAACGGAAATTCTACTGATGGCCAGATCAATATCTGAAAGGTACTTACCGTCAACCGTTCCTGCGCGGTGTAGATATTCCTTAAGCGTTCGCAGCCGTGTTTTTAGGTCTGTCATATCACAATCCAATCGTTTTGCTGGCTGCGCGTGTTGCGAGCGTTTCCATTGCTAATTCGACCACGAGAGGGATTTTAAACACCCCACGTTCGTATCTGCTGATAGTTCCCGTGTCTTTCCCTAGTGCGCGACCTAGAGCGGCTTGCGATAGCTTTAAATCGCTTCGGGCTTTTATGAATTGTTTTGGTGTCATAGTCCCTCGCCTTCAAACCAGTCGATTTTTTTGCAGGCTAGGCGGTCATGCGCTTTATCTCTATCAGCACCGTCCCGAGTTCTATGCATACAACCCCGAGGTCTATGCATACAACCCTCCAAAATATTATCGCCACCGGGATAAACATTCAGCCAAGCAGTGTGCTTTTCGGCGGGGTATTCCAGAACCATGAAGTGGGTGATTATTCCATTATATGAATCACTTTTCCATCCAACGCCACCAGCTAGAACACCCTCTTCAGCCACGCCTGCATCGAACCAAAGCCAAACTAATGTCTCATCAGGCACAGGGCAAACGCTATCGGCGGTTGCTTCAAACGGATAACGGCGGTCTATTTCGTATTTCATGGGGTTTCCCTTCGTTTCTATCTTCAATCTATGGCTTATCGCCTACATAGTCAATAGGCCCAGAGCATTTATTTACTTAATTCCCAAACCGTTAAGTTTCTGCTTACCCTTGTTTTTGAAACAGTGCCATCAAGCAACATACTCCGTAGGGTGTTCCATGCGGTATCCCGACAGCATCCGATCAGATCCGCAACTTCCTTGGCCTGCATTGGATTTTTAGACTCATTTAGAACGCCCTCGGCCAACACCTTTCTTTTCCTGATTGCCGCAGCTGTCTTGCCTGACACGCCACCGCGCCTTCCAATGTCTCCTTCCTTTGATGCTGCCTGGGGCAGTTTTTTCTTATGGCCTTCGGCCTGTGCCATTTGTAGCATATAGTTCATTGTTCTTTTCCTTTCGTTGTTTTCTTACATAGAACCCAGAGGATGCTTTGACCTGACAGTCCAGCGGCTTCTATCTGGCCAGCATCCCGAAGTCTTTTGAGATTTGAATAAATCGTATGCTTTGGGATTCCTGACTTTTTACTAATGCCGCCGCGCGTATCCATGCCATTTGACAGAACATCAAGTATCGCTCGCTTTGCCT
>Ga0316189_10000742_pt1 | contig 32614 bp, 2 predicted proteins | sample LowCovwburrow_MG_FD_204930 | JGI IMG/M metagenome (GOLD analysis project Ga0316189, IMG submission 204930) | Coastal sediment microbial communities from Maine, United States - Lowes Cove worm burrow | ecosystem: Environmental > Aquatic > Marine > Coastal > Sediment | place: USA: Maine...
CTGAGTATAATACAGAGGACTGGCCGAAAGTAAATTAACAGCCTTTCACTTCCATTACTGGAAGGTGCTCAACCCCAAACGATTGTAAAAATTTGAATATGCCCGCGTCATGAATCAGCCCCAGCATAGACCCAGGCTTCCCCTCACCGATAACCTGCCGATGTAGGATTGAATAACTGGATTCACTTTATGTCCCCAAAAATTTCGCAACATGTCCGATTTATATCCAAACCTTTTCTGTCTTCGCCGTTGGGTGCCGGGCAGGAGATTGCCATGGTCGGTGTCGATGAAGCGGATAGCCCGCCTCATTATGCTCGGACCGACGTTTTGCCACGGCCCAATCGCAAGGGTCTGGCCCACTTATTCTTTGTGGCGCTGCTAAAAAACCCAAACCTTCCTAGCGAGGTTGTATGAAACACTCTTTCTATTCCGAGACAGCAGGTTTGACGCAAACGAATCGGAATCAAATCCTCAATATGGTCGACATATTACGGGAAAGGGCCTGTCTCCATCCCGAGCAGAAAGCGGTTCTTTTCCTTGAAAACCGTTGTCGCCGCGAGGTGGCGCTCACCTATGCCGAGTTGGACCTGACCGCCCGAGCGATTGCCGCCTGGCTGCAAGCACGCGCTAGCGCCGGTGATCGCGTCCTTCTGCTCTATCCCCCCGGACTCGACTATATCTCGGCCTTCTTCGGCTGCCTCTATGCGGGCATGGTTGCGGTGCCCCTCTATCCGCCGCACGCCAACCAGAAGCTGTTCAGGGCCAGTGCCGTGGTGCGCGATTGCGACGCGGGCTTTGTGCTGACCGTAAGCAAAACCGAACCGCTTATTCGCGCCTTCTTCGACAACGACGCCCAGTTGGGCAGCCTGACGGTTTGTTCTACCAACGAGATCGGTGCCGCAGGCGCCGAAAGCTACCGTCCCGTGGCGCTAAGCGCGAGTCAAGTGGCCTTTCTGCAATACACCTCCGGTTCCACCGGCACGCCAAAGGGCGTCATGGTCAGCCACGGCTCACTGATTGCCAACGAGGCAGCGATCACAAGAAGTTTCGCGACGAGTGAGCGGGATATATGCCTCAACTGGTTGCCCTTTTATCACGACATGGGACTGATCGGCGCCGTGTTGCAACCACTCTACCGAGGTTTCCTTTCGATTCTAATGCCTCCCCTGGCATTTGCCCAAAACCCTTTTCTCTGGTTGCGGGCCATTGATCGCTACCAGGCCACTATCGCCGGAGCCCCCAATTTCGCCTACCAGTTGCTTGTGGACAAGGCGACACCCGAACAGCTCGCCGGCCTGGACCTGTCCAGCTGGCGCATCGCTTTCAACGGCTCCGAACCGATCTCCCCGGGCACCCTACACCGATTCAGCGAGACCTTTTCCTCACGGGGCTTCCAGGCCTCTGCCCACTCCCCTTGCTACGGCATGGCCGAGGCCACCCTTTTTATCACCGGTTCAAGGCGGGACAGCGAGGTTGTCACCCGGCGCTTCGATGCGGAAGCGCTCCGGCGCGACCGCGCGGAAATCGCCGGCCCCGCGGGCGAGGCCCGTGAGCTTTGCAGCAGCGGCTGTGTCGTCGCGGATCACCAGCTGTTGATCCGCGACGCGGCCGGCGGCCAACCGTTGGCCGATGGTCTGATTGGCGAAATCCTATTCAGCGGTCCGTCCGTGGCAATGGGTTACTGGGGTCAGGAAACGCTCACTCGCGAAACCTTCGACTTTCAATCCATCGGTCATGAGGCGCGTTTCTTGCGAACCGGTGACCTGGGATTCCTACACCAGGGCCAGCTCTACGTAACGGGCCGCATCAAGGATCTGGTTATCATCCGCGGCCGCAACCACTACCCCCAGGACATTGAACGCACGATCGAGGCCTGCCACCCAGCCATGCGGGCGGACTGCGCCGCCGCCTTCTCCATCAGCCTCGATGCCGAGGAAGTACTGATCATTGTCGGCGAGGTAGAACGTCGCGCCGCCCGTGGTCTGGACCCGGATGAGGCGATTACCACCATTCGCGCCGCGGTTGCCGAACAACACGAGCTTCAGGTTCATACGGTTGTACTGATCAAACACGGCGGCCTACCCAAGACCTCCAGCGGCAAGGTGCAACGGCATGCGGCCCGCGACCTTTATCTGGACGGCGCACTCACCGTGCTGGCCAACAGCATGATCGCGCCCGAGCAGATGCCGCGCCCGCTGGTGTTGCCCGATCGTGAAAGCTTGCTGATGGCCGATGACCCCGCCGCGGAGATGCTTGCCTGTCTGCGCGATTTGGCCGCGTCCACCCTCGGCCTCGACCCCGTCGACATGGACGGCGACACCTCGCTGACCGAGTTGGGCCTTGATTCGATGAAGGCCATCCACTTGCAGCATCGTCTGCAACAGGAACTGGCCGCCGATTTGCCCATTGCTGCTGTTTTGCAGGGTAAACCCCTGCGCCGCCTGGCCGAACTCGCGCTTGAAAGAATGCGCGAACAGGAACCGCCGCCGCCGCGAACCCCGGGAACGCGGCTGCCGCTCACGGTCAATCAGCGGGCGCTCTGGTTTCTGCACCGGCTGGAGCCCGAGAACACGGTCTACAACCTCTCCTACGCCGTCGAGCTACACGCCGGTTCCGGGCCCGAGGCCCTGCGGGATGCTTTTGCAAGGCTGGCCGTACGCCACGGCGCCCTACGCACCGTTTATTCGGAACATGAGGGCGAGCCCTACCAGTTGCTCAAAGTAGAGGTTGGGTTGCACTTCCACCTGGTCGAAGCCGGTGCCTTTAGCGAGGCCGAACTCGATGCCGCAATTGGGAAACGGGCGCGCCAGCCCTTTGATCTCAGCGCCGCACCACCCTGGGCTGTCCACTACTACCGCCGCACGGAACGATCCGTTCTCCAAATCACTACCCACCATATCTCCTTCGATTTCTGGTCGTTGCAAATCCTGCTCGACGAGTTGACCGCGCACGGAGGGGAAGCACGGCCGTTACCGCAGGCCGATGTCGCGCATTTCGCCGAGGCCCAAGGCACCATGTTGGACAGCCCGCGTGGAGAAGTCTTGTGGAATTACTGGCGGCAAAAACTCGCGGATGCTCCCACCGTGCTCGAGCTACCGGCCGACCGAACCCGCCCGGCCGCCGTCAGTTATCGCGGTGCCAGCGTCCCTTTCCGACTTGATTCGGCGCTCACGAACCGTTTTGAGGCTCTGGCCCGCGAGCGGGGAGCGACCCTGAGTTCGGCCCTCATGGCCGCTTTCCAGGCTTTACTGGCCCGTTATAGCGGACGCGAGGATTTCTTAGTCGGAACACCGCTTTCCGGCAGGGACAGCGCCGCCTACAGCGAAACCATCGGCTACTTCGTCAATATGGTGCCCCTGCGCGCCGACCTCTCCAACCAGCCTTGCTACGGGGATTTGCTGGCCCGCACGCACCACGATATGACCGAAGCGCTGGCCCACGGCGACTTTCCCTTTCAGCTTCTGGTCGAACGCTTGCAGTTGGAACGTGTTCCTAGTCGCTCGCCCCTGTTCCAGGTGGCTTTTGCCATGCAGGCCAGCTACCGCTTGCCAGGGGCCGCCGCGCTTGCCGTGGAACGCGACGGCGCTACATTAAATCTGGGCCGCTTCGCCCTGGCCGCGCGAGTAGTGCCCCGCGACACGGCTCAGTTCGACCTGACTCTTTTCGCGGCCCACGAGAGCGATGGTCTGACCTTCTCCCTGGAGTTTAGTACCGACCTCTTCGAGCGAGCACGTATTGAACGCATGGCGGCGCATTTCCAACGACTCGTCGCCGAGATCACGGCCGCGCCCGAGCAACCTCTGGCCGACATCGACATACTGAGCCTCCATGAACGGGGCCAGCTCCGAGACTGGAGCCGGCTCCCCAACAACTACCGGCGCGACCAAACCTTGGACCGCATGTTCGCTGCGGCGGTCGAGACAAGGCCCCATGCGGCTGCCGTGGTGCAGGGTGTTCGGGTGCTGACCTACGGGGAGCTGAGCCGGCGGGCCCAAACCCTGGCAGCCGAACTCGCGGCCAGGGGCGCCAACGGGGCGATTGGCGTGATGGCCGAACAGGGTGGTGAGTTGCTTATCGCTCTGCTGGCCGTTTCCAGCGCCGGCGCCGCCTTTGTCCCCTTGGACCCCAATTTACCCGACGATCGGCTGCGTTTTCTTCTCGACGACTGTCGCATGGATATCCTTATCCACCAGCCTCGTTTCGCGGATCGCGTGGCGGCCCTGTCGACCATGGGCCCCCCGCTTGCAGGTACGGTCTGCCTTAACGAGCCCCTATTCGCGTCAGCACGTGGGTTTGTCGCCCGTAGCCAACCCGAGGGTGAAGCCTATGTCATCTATACCTCCGGTTCTACTGGCAAGCCCAAGGGAGTGCCCATTGCCCATCGTGAAATCACGCCGCTGTTCGATTGGAGCCGCGACTTTTTTCAGCTCTCGGAGCAAACCCGAGCCCTGCAGAGCCTGAACCATGCCTTTGACTACGGTATATACGAAATCTTCGCGCCCCTGCTCTTCGGCGGAACCCTGTTCGTACCGGCTCCAGCCGATCGAGGCCTTGCCGATCGTTTCGCCACTTGCATCAACGACTACCGGATCAATGCCATCCATGCAACCCCGTCCTTTTTCAGTCAGGTCGTGGTCAATCGGCCGAAACTGCCCACTCTGAAGCATCTCACCATGGGGGCCGAGGTGGTGGAGCGAGATCTTGTCCAGGCACTCTTCGCCTCCGTGTCGCAGACCTGCACCGTTTATAACGCCTATGGTCCGACCGAGGCCAGTGTCATCACGGCCACCTTCCCCATCGGAAAGCCAGGCGCGCCGGTCCCCGCTTTGGCCGCCCCTATCGGCGGCCCGGTTGCAGACAAGGTTCTCCATGTTCTCGACAGAAATGGGCGGACGTCGCCGCCGGGCATCATCGGAGAACTCTGTATCGGTGGTTCCGGGATCTCGCGAGGGTACTTGCACCTGCCCGCCTTGAGTGCCGAGAAATTCGTGCCCGATCCCTTCGCACAGACCCCGGGCCAACGGCTCTATCGCAGTGGCGATCTGGTTACCTTTCGGCAGGACGGAAACCTGGTATTCCTGGGCCGGATTGACCATCAGGTCAAGATCCGCGGCTTCCGAATTGAACCCGGGGAGATCGCGGCCACCCTCCGCGATCACGAGGACGTCAATGTCGCGGCCGTCATCTGCCGCCACGACCCGGAACCCCGCCTGGTTGCCTTCCTGGTCGCCGATCCGGCGCTAAAGCCCGCCATCCGAGAATATCTCCGCGAACGGCTGCCCTCCTATATGATGCCCTCGGCCTTCGTTTTTCTCGAATCCCTGCCAATGACGCCCAATGGAAAGTTGGATCTGGCCGCTCTTCCGATCACGGAGCCTGAACAGGCCGGCGACGACCTGAGCTTACCAGAGACCGCCAGCGAGCGGGTCGTGGCCGAAATATGGTGTGATCTCTTTCATCTGGAACAGGTTGGTAGGAACGCGGATTTCTTCGAGCTGGGTGGGCATTCGCTGCTTGCCACCCGGTTCACTTCACGGATCCAGGCCCACTTCGGAGTGACCCTGCCAATCTCCAGCCTGTTCACCATGTCCAGCCTCGTTCGCCTTGCCGCTGAAATTGATACGTTGTTGAAAACGGGCGGTGAAAATCGACCCCCGCTGCTACGTGGCGACGATCCCGGTCCCCATCCCTTGTCTTTTGCCCAGCGGCGCATGTGGTTCCTGGACCAGTTTGAAACAGATATTTCAGCCTACCACATCCCCATGGCGGTACGCCTCAGGGGAAGCTTGGACGTGGCCGCCCTGGAGGCAAGTTTTAACCAAATTGTGGCTCGCCATGATAGCCTGCGCACCTGCATACGCGAGTACGAAGGTCAGCCGAAACAAGTGGTTGTCCCGTTTTCTCCGTTGGTGATGCCCCTGGCGGACCTGGCAGCCGCGAAGGTCGAAGTGGCGGACCTCGCGCGAACAGAGGCTCTGGCCCCCTTTGACCTGAAGCGAGGACCGCTCTTCCGACTGAGGTTGCTGCGTCTAAACGCGAACGAGCATGTGCTGCTGTGGAACACGCACCACATCGTTTCCGACGGCTGGTCTATCGGCGTGCTGATGCACGAACTCAGCGTCTTGTACCCTGCCTTCCGGCAAGCTCTGCCTTGCCCGCTGCCCACGCTCCGTATTCAATACACCGATTACGCCCTGTGGCAGCGCAGTTGGCTTCAGGGTGAGGTATTGGAGGAGAAGGTTGCCTACTGGCGGCGGCAGTTGGAGAAGGCGCCCACCCTGTTGGAACTGCCCACGGATCGGCCTCGGCCATCGCGGCAATCCTTTCGCGGAGCCCTGCTCCACTTCCAGGTGGACCAAGGGGTGACCCGCGGGCTCGAGCGCCTCAGCGCGGAGAACGGGGCCACCATGTTCATGACGCTGATCGGCGCCTTTGCAACCCTGCTTCACCGCTTTACGGGCGCTCGGGATTTGGTCATCGGTTCTCCCGTCGCAAATCGCAGTCATCCCGATGTGGAGGCATTAATTGGCTTTTTCGCCAATATGCTGCCCCTGCGTTTCGACCTTTCCGGTAACCCCGCCTTTTCCGACCTGCTGGAACGGGTCGCAGATACTTCTCTGGCCGCTTTCGAGCACGAGGATGTGCCCTTCGAGCAGCTGGTCGAGGAATTACAACCTGAGCGCGATCTGAGTTACAGCCCCCTATTCCAGGTGGCCTTTGCCCAACTGAATGCGCCATTGGAGGAGCGTTGCCTGGCCAATCTGGCCCTGGAACCCCTGATGGCGACCACCACCACCGCGAAATTCGACCTGACCCTTTCGCTTGAGGAGCGCGATAACCTTTTGTTGGGGATCTTGGAATACAATACGGACCTTTTCGACGAGCGACGTATGCGTCACCTGGCTGAACATTACGACCACCTGTTGTGCCAGCTCGTGGCCGTTCCCAGTAGGCGCCTTGCCGATTTCGAGATGGTTCATCCAACGGAGCGTGCGCGCCTGCTCGCCTGGAGCGGCCTACAACGAGAATTCGCTGGACACCACAGCGTGGATTCACTGTTCGCCATGCAGACGACCCAAACTCCGGACAAGGTGGCGGTGGCTCAGGGCGACCAACAGCTGACTTTCGGCGAATTGGCTCGACAGGCATCGGCCTTGTCGCAACGGCTGCTGCCGATGTCGGGCCCCAACCGCGTGATTGGCGTTTTGAGCGAGCAGGGCCCGGACCTGCTCGTGGCCGTGCTGGGGACCCTCATGTCCGGCGCCGCTTTCGTACCGCTGGACCCAAAGCTTCCAGAGAAACGGTTGGCCTGGCTCATCAACGACAGCTGCGCCGAGACGGTGCTTCTGCAGCCGGCGTTGGCGGAAAAGTTGGCTGGAGTCTCCGCGCTGGACTCGCCCTTGGCGCACACCGTTCCCATCGTCAGGCTGGAGGACAACCGGGAAGAGGTTGCAAGCCGCGGCGAGATGGCGCATCTGGCCTATGTAATCTATACCTCCGGCTCCACGGGCAGGCCCAAGGGCGTGCCCATTGCCCACCGAGAATTGACCGGACTCTTTCACTGGAGCCGGCAACGCTTTTGTCTTTCGCTACAAACCCGTTCCCTGCAGAGCCTCAACCATGCCTTCGACTACGGCGTGTTCGAGATGCTGGCGCCTTTGCTCTTTGGCGGAACCCTGTTTGTGCCCGAGATCGCCGATCGCGGCCTGCCCGATCCCTTCGCAGGAACCATCCAGGCGCGCTACATCAACCAATTACACGTAACCCCGTCCTTCTTTGGTCTGGTGGTTGCCTCGTCACAGAATCTGGGCTCGCTTCGGCATCTAGCCTTGGGCGGCGAGGCGGTCGAGCGTGAGTTGGTGCGCGCGATCTTCGCCTCGATCCACCCGGATTGTGTGCTTTACAACGCCTATGGTCCCACCGAGGCCAGTATCATTTCCAGCACCGCTGTCGTAGAGCGGCCCGACAAGACGGAACTACCCTACTCAATCTCCATTGGCGGGCCCGTGGCCGACAAGCAGCTCTTTATTCTGGACAAGAACGGAAGGCTGGCGCCGTTGGGCATCTGGGGTGAACTAAACGTGGGTGGCCCTGGCCTCTCGCGGGGGTACCTGAACCGGCCGGCTCTGAGCGCGGCGTTTTTCACGCCCAATCCGTTTGCGCTCGCGCCAGGCGGCAGGCTCTATCGCACCGGTGATCTGGTACGATTTGACAGCCAGGGTCAGATCCAGTTCCTGGGCCGCCTGGACCATCAGGTCAAGATTCGCGGCTTCCGCATCGAGCCGGGAGAAATAGCGGGGGTCATTCGCGACTTCGATGGCGTTAGCGCCGCAGTTGTTATCTGCCGCACTGACCCGGAGAAACGACTGGTTGCATACCTGGCCGCTGAGCCGGACCTGAAGGCCCCACTCACGAGCTATTTGCACGAACGCCTGCCCAGTTACATGATTCCTTCGGCATTTGTGTTCCTTGACGCCCTGCCCATGACACCCAACGGCAAACTGGATCCGCGCGCCCTTCCCGATCCTGAAAGGGTCGGTGAAGCGGAGGTCGCGGAAGCACCGCAAACGGCAACCGAACGCGTGGTCGCCGCCATCTGGCGCGAGCTACTGCACTTGGACCGGATCGATCGCAGCGCCCACTTCTTTGAGCTGGGTGGCCATTCTTTGCTGGCCACCCGCTTTATCTCACGCATCCAGGCACACTACGGAGTAAACCTGCCGCTGGCCTCGGTGTTCACCACGGGCCGCTTGGACGGTCTGGCTCGTGAAATTGAGAGCCTGCGCAAGCAGGGCGATGGGCGTCCTGACCTGATCCACCTCAACGAGACGGGGCCCTATGGCCTGTCCTTTAGCCAACAGCGCCTGTGGTTTATCTACCAGATGGATCCCGACAGTACGGTCTTTAACTTGCCGTTTACCCTGCGTTTGAGAGGCTGCTTGGACGTGTCCGCCCTGGAAAAGGCGCTCGCGGAGATCGTGTCCCGACACGAAGTCCTGCGCACCCATTTTGCGGAAACGGATACCGGTCCGGTTCAGGTCATTGAGCCCGTCGGTGACTTCCGTCCGGAATTTCTCGATCTGCGCGATCTGCCCCAAGAAGAACGGCCGGCTGCGGCCGCAGCACTGGCATTGGAACGGGCTGAACGTCCGTTCGACCTGGAACAGGGGGCGGCGGCCGCTTGGACATTGATCCAAATCGACGAGACGGTGTCTCACCTCTTACTGGTCATGCACCATATCATCACCGACGGCCGATCTATCGAAATCATTGCTGGCGAGCTGAAGGCCCTCTATGGAGCCTACCGGGAAGGCCACCCCTCGCCGCTAGCAAAACCCGAATTCACTTATCGAGATTTTACCCACTGGCAGCGGGATGTTCTGGACCAAAATCGGGTCGACGAACTCATGTACTATTGGCGTTACAGGTTGCAAGGCGCCCCGACTTTACTGGTTCTGCCCTATGATCGGCCCAGACCTAAACGCCAGACATTTACAGGCCACATTTTGGCCCAAGCCCTTGATGGTCACTTGATCGAAAACCTGACCCAACTGGGCAGCCAGGAAGGGGCCAGCATGTTCATGACCGGGTTGACCGCCTACCAAATACTACTCGCCAAGCTTTCCGGACAGAACGACATCGTCACCGGCTCCGACATCGCCAACCGCCAAAACGGGCAGTTGGACGGACTGATCGGTTTCTTTGTCAACCAGCTGATTCTACGGGCAGACCTCTCCGGTGACCCCAGTTTCCGCGAACTTCTGGTCCAAACCCGGGAAACCGTGCTTGAGGACTATGCCCACCAAGATATTCCCTTCGAGAGACTGGTCGACGGGTTGCAACCCGAACGGAGTCTGGAACACTCTCCCATCTTTCAGGTCAAGTTTCTGCTGCAATACCTTCCCGACGATGAATTGAACCTGCCAGGTCTGGAGATCGACAGTGTGGAGGTGGCGCACACGCCTTCCCAGTATGACCTGATCTTTAGTGTTGATTTCGAACGCGGTCGGGCCTGCTGGCTAAGAGCCTACTACAACATTGACCTGTTCGATGAAGGAACCATAGGCCGGTTTCTCGGCTACTATCAAACATTGCTTGAGGCCATGACAAGCAATCCGGGCCAGCGCATTTCGACAGTTGCCTTGTTGAACGGAGACGAGCGTCGGCTGGTGCTGGAAGAATGGAATAAAAGCGAAGCTCCCCGCGGCCCGGCGCGTTTTGCGCAAATGCTGGAGCAGCGGGCGGCGCGGCAACCGAACAAACAGGCCGTGGTCTGCGACGAGGGCCAGCTTACCTATGCGGAACTCAATAAGCGCGCCAACCAACTGGCGTCTCACCTGCGCGATGTGGGCGTGGGCCCCGATATGGTAGTGGCTGTCTTCAGTGAACGCTGTCCCGAGTTGGTGGTTGCCATTGTGGGCATTATCAAGGCCGGCGGCGCCTTTCTGCCCTTGGACCCCAATTACCCAGAGGACCGTATCGAATATATGCTTGAGGACAGCGCCGCCAGTGTACTGCTGACGACCGAGGCAATGGAAGAGCGCTTGCCCCTATTCTACGGCCTCACGGTGGTGCTCGATCCGGACTATGAGCTGATTGACCATGAATCGGAAGACAATCCCAGGGTGCTTAGCACTGACGAGAATTTGATGTATGTGCTCTATACTTCGGGCTCCACGGGTCAACCCAAGGCGTCCCAAGTCAAGATCGCGTCTTTCTACAACCTGTGTTGCTGGTACAAGGATTTCTGTCCGATCGATAGCGAATCGAACGTGTTGCTGGTGATTCCCATCAGCTTCGATGCCTCGATCAAAAACTTGTGGGTGCCCTTGATCAGCGGGGCGCGGCTGGTGCTCTTCAACGACGGCCCCTTCGACCCAGCAAAGCTGCTGGCAAATATCGAACGTTACCAGGTCCATGTGATGAACGGCGTTCCCAGCATGGGCTACCCGCTTGCCGCACTGGCGGCAGCAGACAATTACAAGGGTTTGGAGAGCCTACGCCTGGTTGCCATGGGCGGTGAGCCGACCGATATGGACAAGCTTCGGGCCTGGTTGTCGGCGCCCAATTGCAACTGTATCTACGCCAATATTTACGGACCCACGGAATGCACCGATATTTCAATTGCCTACAAACTGCCCAAGCAGAAAGTGGCGGCCTGTACCCGCCTTCCGATCGGGGCGCCCATCGACAATGCCCGACCCTATATTGTCGACGCCAACCTCAGACTCACGCCGCCGGGCGTTCCGGGTGAATTGGTGATCGCTGGCAGAGGCCTGGCGCGGGGTTATCTGAACCAACCGGGCCTTAGCGCGGAGCGTTACCTGCCCAACCCCTTTGGGCGAGGACGGTTGTACCGAACGGGCGACCTGGCTCGCTGGCTGCCCGAGAAGGGACCCGCCGGGGCGCTCGGCGCGGCCGCGATCGTCGAGTACCTGGGCCGGGTGGACGAGCAGATTAAGATCCGCGGCATGCGCATTGAGCTGGGCGAGATTGAGGAAGCCCTGCGCCACCATGTTTCCATTCGCGATGCGGTTGTCGTGGTCCGCGAAGAGGAGACCACCGGCCGGCGCCTGGCGGCCTTCCTGGTCATCACCAGCGGCGAACTGCCGCCGACGCCCGGAGAACTGCGGAAACACCTTTCGCATGGACTGCCCGAATACATGGTTCCGGCCTTCTTCGCCTTCGTCGAAAAAATACCCCTGAGCCCCAACGGCAAAATTGACCGCCTCCAATTAGCCCGCAGCAGACAACAATTCGAGGTCGAGGAAGAGGTCTATGAGGAACCGCGAACAGCGCAGGAAAAGCTGGTGGCAGAGGTGTTTTCCGAGGTTCTGGGTGTAGAACGGGTGGGCCTCGGCGATAATTTCTTCCAGCTGGGCGGGGATTCCATTCTCAGTATTCAGATCGTTTCCGCCGTCCAGAAACGCGCCATGAATGTGTCTGTTGACCAGATCTTTCAGTTCCCGACCGTGGGCGACCTGGCCCGGAAAATCGTCAATCCGCCCGTAACCGAAGGGCAAAACGAGCGGCAGGACAGCGAGCCCTTCTGTTTGATTGCCCAATCGGACCGCGCGAAGTTGCCTGCGGATGTGGTGGATGCCTACCCCCTGGGCCGCCTTCAAGCCGGTATGCTGTACCACACCGAGCTGCAGCCGGATGAGGCCATCTACCACGATGTATTTTCCATCCATCTGCGCTATGCCTTCGACAGCGACTTGTTTCGCGCAGCAGCCCAGCAGGTCTTCGACCGACACCCGGTGCTGAGGACCGGTTTTGATCTGAGTCATTTCAACGAGCCCCTGCAGCTGGTTTATCGCCAGGTAGATGTGGTGGTCAATGAGGCCGATTTCCGGGATTTCCCTGAGGAACTGCACGAGGAAATGGTGACCGAGCGCTTCGAACTCCTGAAGCAGCAGAGCTTCGATTGGCGTAAACCGCCCTTGATGCGGTTCCACCTTTACCGGCGTAGCGAGGAATCGTTCCATATTCATATAGAAGTACACCATGCGATCCTGGACGGTTGGAGCATGGCGACCCTGCTGACCGAACTCTTCGAGAGCTATCGTGAAGGTCTGGAAACCGGGCGTATACCCCAATTAGGTGCACCGCCGACAAACTATCGCGATTTCATCGCCGCCGAACGCGCCGCGCTGGCCTGCGAAGACCACCGCGCTTTCTGGGAAAACACTCTGGTCGGCGCCACCTATTCGGACTTTCCGTCCTGGCGTGAAAGGCCGGATGCGGCGCCCCACGCCATTGCCTTCCATTCCGTGTCGTTAGACAAGCAAGTACTGAATGACCTGGAGGCTCTGGCCAAAAAAGAGCACTTGCCGCTCAAGAGCATCCTGTTGGCCGCCCATATTTTTGTGATGCGGTTCCTCACCGCAAAAGCAGATGTGGTGACGGGCGTGGTCTGCAATGGACGTCTCGAAGTTAGCGGTGGCGAGAAAACCCTCGGCCTGTTCCTCAACACCTTGCCTTTCCGACTCGGGTCCATGGAAGACCAGAGCTGGTTGGCGTTGATGCGCAATGTATTGGCTGCGGAGAGTCGCTATATGACCTATCGACGCTATCCTCTTTCCGAGCTGATTCGGAGGCAGGGCAACCCCCTTTTCGACACTCTCTTCAATTACAACGATTTCCATGTTTATCAAGGGCTGGGCTCCGACCTTTCCCAGGTTCTCGAAGGCGAGGGCTACGAGTTCACCAATTTCACCTACCAGGTCTCCTTTGCCCGCGATATATCAGCGGGTCTGGGCCTGAGTCTGGACTACGATCCTGGCAAGGTCTCACCCCTGCAGATCGAGACAGCGGCCCGTTGTTTCCAGCGGGTACTGGCCTCCATGGCGCGTGAGCCTGACCGAATAGCTTCGAGCCTGAACCTGTTCAATGAGCGCGAACTGGCAAAACTTGATACTTGGAGCCGCGCCTCAGATGGCTACACGGTTCGCGAGGGCCCGGCGGACAATATCTACGACATGTTCGCCGCAGTGGCGGCGGCATCGGAGCATCAGATCGCCGTACAGGCCGGTGAGGAGCAGCTTACCTACGCGGAACTGAAAGTGGCGGCCGATCATTTGGCACACCGGCTGCAGGCCATGGGGGTGGGCCCGGAAACCACCGTCGGCCTGCACATGACGCGATGTCCGGAAATGGTCATCGGCATGTTTGCCATTTTGGCGGCCGGCGGTGCATTTGTTCCCATGGACCCGGACTACCCCGAACAGCGACTCGAGCTGATGGCGTCTGATGCGTGTATCAGTGTGCTCTTGACGCGCAAGGACCTGAACAGCGATTTTGTCTCGGCTGCGGTCGAGAAACTCTATTTGGAACCGGGCTCTGTATTGCCTGGCAGCGCTCCAATTTGTGCGGCACATGGCCAAAGCTCCGCTTATATCATCTATACATCCGGTTCGACGGGCAAGCCGAAAGGCGTGGTGATTTCGCAGCGGGCCCTGTTGACCTTCATCCGCACCAACATTGCCGAATACAAGATCAGGCCCGAGGACTGCTTCCTGCAATTTGCCTCGATTAGCTTCGATACCGCCATGGAGGATATCTTCACGTCCCTATTAGGTGGCTGTCGCCTGGCCTTGCGTGATGACGAAATGCTTGTGTCGTGCGCCGATTTCTACGCCCGCTGCAGACAATGGAACATCAGCATCATGAACATACCCACGGCCTTCTGGCACGGTCTGGTTCAAGACAGCAACGATGCGTTGACGCTGCCTGATTCCATTCGCCTGGTTGGCATCGGCGGCGAGCGGGCCCAGGCAGCCTTCATGGACATATGGCAGAAGCAGGTCTGTAACAAGTCTGGCCTGATCAACATTTACGGACCCACCGAGGCAACGGTCTCCAGTACCTTCTGGTACGCCGAGCCGGGCGCCAATTCGCCACGGGAAGTGCCCATCGGCCGGGCTTTGGCCCACACGCGAATCTACGTGCTCGACCCGAAACTTCGCTTGACATCCATCGGCGTGCGGGGTGAACTGCACATCGGCGGAGCCGCTCTTGCCCGTGGTTATTTGAACCTGCCTGGCCTGACCGCACAAAAATTCGTGCCGGATCCTTTTTCGCGGGTGGCGGGCGCACGCCTGTACAAATCGGGTGATTTGTGTTGTTTCCAGCCCGATGACAACGCGCACGAACTACAGAATGCAACCCTTCTCTTTATGGGCCGGGTCGACTTCCAGTTCAAGCTGAGAGGGTTCCGTATCGAGCCTGGTGAAATAGAGGCGGCTCTGGTTGCCCATCCGCTCGTCAAGGAGGCGGTCGTCGTTCTTTCCAAGGTTTCGACTCAGGACATTCGCCTCGTCGGCTATGTGTCCTTGGATGTCGACCATGCCGACTATAGGGAACTCGGCTCGGAAGACCTGCGCCATTTCCTACGCGACCAGTTACCCGAGCACATGGTGCCAGCGAAAATTATGATATTACAGGCCTTGCCCTTATCTCCCAGCCGCAAGCTGGATCGCGGCGCGTTGCCCAGCCCGGAGTGGGGCACGCGGGAAAAGACGCTAATCGCCCCGAAAAACGAAACCGAAAAAGAGCTAGCCCGCATTTGGTGTCAGGTACTCGACCTTGACGAGATAAGCAGCGACGATGACTTTTTCGATATCGGCGGCCATTCGCTGACTGCCACGGTCGCCATGTCGCGCATCAAGGAAACCTTTCGTGTGGCGATTCCCCTGGCCAGGTTATTCAAGAGCCCGACGATTTCCGACCTAGCCGAAATCATACAAACACTCCAATGGGCAGGCCAGGGAGCGCCGGAAAAAGAAGAACCAGCCGCCGACGAGGAAGAATTCCGATTATAAGGCAATAGCATACTCGGTCTGTCTCCTTGCCCACTTTTGGATCGTACCGTTGTTGTGTTGTTTATCTGGCTCTCCACCTCCAAAATTAACTTGTTTCCTTCTTTTTCATTGGTATAATCTTGTTGTAGGTCAGTCTCTAAGTCAACAATATTGCAATTATTGAGGCCACAACACCATTTTTATTTAAGGATAAGGGTTGCACTCAGGTGTCTACCCGGGTATCTCCTTTCCGTAACAAGCCCCTCACGATAACCCCCCTCATCCGCTCTGTTAGGAGGAAAGGGGTACAAGCCCGTCCATAACCGGACGATTGAGAAGACCTGTAAGAGTTCCTGCAACAGGCAATGACTATTTCAATTCTAGGGATTCAAATTATGACGGATATCAGCGGTTTTTTGAACGAGCTCCGAGACTTGGGCGTGAAGATATGGCTCGACGACGGAGAATTATGCCTACGCGCCGCCAAGGGCGTTTTAACGCCTGCCCTACAAGGCCGGCTGAAGTCCGACAAATCGGCTATCCTCGAATTTCTCGGTCAGACCAGCCTCGCTCTGGAGCTGGACACACCGCCTATCCCGGCGGTTTCCCACAGCGAGACCCTACCGCTCTCCCATGCCATGCAACGTCTGTGGTTCATCTACCAGTTAGACCCGTCGAGTTCCAGCTACAATATGCCGCTTGCCTTCCGCTTGAAAGGCGATTTGAATCGCATCGCTCTGAACGAGGCCCTGACGGAAATCATTCGTCGTCACGAGGTTCTGCGCACCAACCCGGTCGAACGAGACGGTGTGGTACAGCAGATTGTCAGCCCAGCCTACGCGCCGAAAGTGCCACTCATCGACCTTTCTCATCTGGCTGAATCGGCCCGTTCACACGAACTCGAACGTCTTGCTGAGGAAGAGAATCGGCATCCTTTTGATCTATGCAGAGATCGTTTGGTCAGGTTCACCCTTGTGCGGCTCGGCCAAGACGATCAGGCCATGCTGGGCACCATGCACCACATCATCTCAGATGCCTGGTCCATGGGCATCATCATTCGCGAACTCTCGGTGCTCTACAGCGCCTTTTTGCAAAACCGGCCCTCGCCATTGGCCGAGTTGCCGATCCAATACGCGGACTTTGCCCACTGGCAACACACCGTGCTGAAAGGCGATGTGCTCAAGCGGCAAGAAGCCTATTGGTTGAAACAGCTCGCGGGTGCCCCCGAACTCTTGGAGCTGCCATGGGATCGGCCGCGCCGCCCCGGACCGAGCAGCCGCGGCGCCTGGTTGCCCTTCGCGCTTGATGAAGATCTCAGCGCCCAATTGCGCCATCTCTGCCGCAGGCAAAAGACCACCCTGTACATGGTCCTCCAGGCCGCTTTTTCCGTATTGTTGGCCCGTTACAGCAATGGCGACGATATTCTGGTGGGCAGTCCCGTTGCCAATCGGAACCGGAGGGAAATCGAGGGTCTGGTCGGCTTTTTTGTCAATATCCTGGTGCTGCGGACAGACCTTGGCGATAACCCGACGGTAGCGGAGCTTCTGGACCGGGTCCGCCGAGTGCACTCAGAGGCTCAATCATTCCAGGATCTGCCTTTCGAGAGAATCGTAGAGCTGGTACGACCCAATCGCAACACCAGTCATTCGCCCTTGTTCCAGGTGCTGTTTTCCCTGGAAAACACGCCGCCGGCCGATGTGCGGCTCGGTGATCTGGCCCTGGAACCTTTAGAGACCAGATCGAACGCCGCTATCTATGACCTGAGCATGAGCCTACAGGAGAACGAAGCAGGCATCAGCGGCCAGGCACAGTACGACCCGGACCTGTTCGATCGGACAACCCTGGAGCGTATGATCACGCACTATGAAAACCTGCTGCGGGCTTTTACGGCCAATCCCGAAACCCCGGTTTTCACTTTGCCCATGCAGACCGAGCGGGAACGGTCGCGGGTACTCGAAAGCTGCAGTGGCGCACGGGCTGCCTTTTCGCGTTATGAGCCGGTTCATCGCTTGTTCGAAGCTCAGGTGCGGGTCACGCCAAATGCAACCGCCTTGTTCCTTCCCGCGATGGCAACCCAACGCGAGGCAGATATCTCTTTGACCTATCGTGAACTGAACGAGGAAGCCAATCGCCTCGCCCATTACCTCGTGGAGCTGGGTGTGGGTCGCGGATCGCTGGTGGGTATCTGCCTGGAACGTTCTGAGTCGATGGTCAGCTCTTTAATCGCCGTCTGGAAGGCAGGCGGCGCCTATCTGCCCTTGGACGCCGACAACCCACGAGAACGCACGGCCTTTATGATTGCAGACAGCGGCATTTCCGTTTTACTGACCGCTGGTCTGTCTCCCATTGATGCAAAGTCGGACGGCCCGGTCTGCATCGACCTGGAGAACGTGCGAGCGGCAATCGCCAAAAAACCGTCTGAGAACCCTGATACGCCAACCGACCTCGGGGATCAGGCCTATGTCATCTACACTTCGGGAACAACCGGCCAGCCCAAGGGCACGGTTGTTTGCCACGATAGTCTGAGCAATTTCATGCTCGCCTTCAAAGAACGCATCCCCTTTGCCGAAGACGAAGTTTTCGCCTGTTACGCCTCCTTCTCATTCGACATCTTTCTCTTCCAATTGCTTACGCCCCTACTGGCGGGTGGCCGTTGTTTCTTTCTTGAGCGGGCCCAGGTGCTGGACATCGAGACCTTCGTTTCGGTTGTGGCGCGCCTGACTACTTTTAACGGACCCCCAGCCCTCGTACACCAGGTAACCGATTACCTTGCCCACAACAACCGGGTCTGTCCCCATATCAAACGCGCCTTTGTCGGCGGGGATTCGGTGGCTCCTTCGCTACTCGCCGAGATGGGAAATGTTTTTCCCAACGCTCAGGTCTACGAGGATTATGGGCCTACCGAGGCGACCATTATCTGCACCTTCTACCCGCTTCCCAAGCGTGGTCCTGGGCGCGCCCATGTGATCGGAACGCCGCTTGCCAATATCGACATCCGTTTATACGATCGCTACGACAACATTGTGCCGATTGGCGTGCCCGGCGAGATGTACATCGGTGGCGCGGCTACCACAAAGGGTTATCTGGGCAGGGAAACGCTGACAAAAGAGAAGTATGTCAGTATCGACGGCATCCCCTTCTATCGAAGCGGCGACCTGGCCCGTTTGCTGGCAGACGGCAACCTCCAATTCCTGGGCCGTGTCGACAATCAAGTCAAGCTACGCGGCTACCGCATTGAGCTCGGAGAAATCGAAGCCGTGCTGGACAATCACCCTCTGACCGGCCAGGTGGTTGTGCTGTTGAGGGAAGACCGAGAAGACGAAAAACGTCTGGTTGCCTACATGGTCCTGGAAAAAGGTTCCAGCGTGGGCCTCGGCGCCCAACTCGCCGAGCTGGAATCCTATTTGAAAACGAAGTTACCAGAATATATGCTGCCAACCCTAATGGCCTTGGCGGAGCTGCCGCTGACGCCCAACGGCAAGATCGATCGCCCGGCCCTGCCTGCGCCTGAGGCAAAAGGCTCCAACGAGCTGCAAACCCCGTTACAGACGCCGACCGAAGAATTACTGGCCTCTATCTGGTCTGAGGTCCTGGGCGTAGAGGTAAGCCATGGGGAAGCCGACTTCTTCGAGATGGGCGGGCATTCCCTCTCGGCCACGCGGGTCATTTCGCGCATCCGCGAGGTTTTTGCGGTTGAACTGGCGGTTGCGGCCATCTTCGAGTCATCGCGGCTGAAAGCTCTGGCGGCCCAGATCCAAACGCGTCAGGGCGATGGAAGTCGGGCTGTGGCACCGCCGATTGAGGCCTTGCCCAGAACGGAAAATCTACCCCTTTCCTTTGCCCAGCAGCGCATGTGGTTCCTGAATGGGATGGACGAATCCGATCCCCGTTACAATATGCCCTTCGCCCTCGAACTGGTTGGACGCTTGCACCTGGAAGCCCTGAATCGAAGTTTTGGGGAAATTCTCGGACGTCACGAGGCCCTACGTACCCATTTCGTTGAATCGGGCGGACAGCCCCGCCAGGTTATCAGAGAGGCGGCCCCGTTCGAGGCGCCGATCATCGACCTCAGCGGCCTGGACGCGGCCAGCGCCGACGCCTTAGCGGCAGAGCTGGCGAATCAGGAGCAGGCGCGCCCCTTCGACCTGAGTGCCGATCTGCCGGCTCGTTTCATACTGGTTCGTCTCCATCAACACAAATGGCATTTGATCGGCACCATCCATCACATTGCTGCCGATGCCTGGTCGATTGGCATTGTCAATCGCGAGCTGGCCGCCTTTTATGCGGCCTTCGTCTTCGATCAACCCGCCCGACTTGCACCTCTCGACATCCAGTATGCAGACTTTGCTGGCTGGCAGCGCAACTGGTTGTCGGGCGCCGTGCTCGAAGAACAGGTTGGCTATTGGAAGACGCAACTGGCCGATAGTCCGGCCTTGCTCGAGCTGCCGACCGATCGGCCGCGGCCCGTGTTACAGTCATTTGCCGGTGCGTCACTGGAACTGCATTTCGACCGGGAGCTGATGTTTGCCCTTCAGGCCCGAAGCAAAGCGTCTGGCGTATCTCTGTTCATGACCCTGCAGACCGCTTTTTTTGTATTGCTGTCTCGCTACAGCGGCGAGGAAGATGTGGCGATCGGCTGTCCTATCGCCAATCGCCATCGCGGAGATATCGAGGATCTGATCGGGCTATTTGTCAATACCCTGGTTTTGCGCGCCGACCTTTCCGGCAACCCAACCGTTGAAACCCTGTTGAAGCGAATTCGCCGCATCAACCTGGATGGCCACGCCTATCAAGACCTGCCCTTCGACCAGGTGGTGGAGGCCCTGCAACCCGAACGCAGCACGGGCCACACGCCGCTGTTCCAGGTGTTGTTCGCGTTACAGAACGCCCCAAACGGCGAGTTGATTCTGCCAGGCCTTGCGCTGACGCCGATGGAGACAGAAACAACCACCGCCATTTTCGATATGAGCATCAGCCTGAGTCAAGCGGACGACGGCATTCACGGATCGGTTCAATACAGCACGGACCTATTCGAGCAGGCTTCCATGCGACGTATGTTTACACACTACGAGCAAGTGCTGAGAGGTTTTAGCGGGGAGCACCAGGTGCGGGCCATGGAAATAGACCTGCTTGGCGATGAAGAGCGGGGCCACCTGGCGACCCTTTGGAATGGAGCCAGCAAGGTGTACGACAATAAGCTTGTCCACCAGTTGTTGGAAGAAGTAGCGGCCAGGAGACAAAACGCCCTTGCCCTGACCCTGCCCGCCGCAGCAACCCAGCGCGATCACGACACCAACCTCAGCTACGCCGAACTCGAACAGCAGGCCAATCAGCTCGCCCAATACTTAAGTGAATGTGGCGTCTTGCCGGGCTCCCTGGTGGGCATCTACCTAAAACGTTCCGAGCTGACGGTCGTCGCTTTACTGGCAGTCTGGAAGACCGGCGCCGCCTACCTTCCGCTCGACACCGACTATCCGGAAGAGCGCTTGTCTTTTATGCTTGCCGACAGCGGAGTGTCTGTCCTATTGATCTCGGATGATTCACCACCGTTGTCCCACGAAGGGCTGCTGGCGATTAATGTGTCGGACAAACGTCAGGAAATCGCCAAGATGCTGGCCAGGAGCCCGTCGCACGCCGCCGGGTCCGAGGATCTGGCCTATGTCATTTACACTTCCGGCACAACCGGCCGGCCCAAGGGGACCATGGTCACGCACAGCAACCTGACCAACTTTGCCCGCGCGACCAGGGACCGTTTCCAATTCGAGGAAACAGATGTGTTCACCTGCTTCGTCTCCTTTTCTTTCGATATCTTCCTGTTCCAGTTATTGACGCCCCTGCTCGGCGGCGGACGCTGCGTTTTGCTGACCCGCAACCAGGTCTTGGATATAGAACTGCTGGTTTCGATCATCAATGACTTAACCGCCTTTCATGGTCCACCGGCCCTGCTGCAGCGGGTCACCGATTACCTGGAGAAACAAGGCCTCGTCTGCCAGGGGATCCGAAAAGCCTTCGTAGGCGGAGATTCCGTGGCTCCCTCCCTGCTTGCCGCCATGCGCGACCGCTTCCCCAACGCACGGATCCACGAGGGTTATGGCCCCACGGAAGGGACCATCATGGCGACCAACTATGTTGTGCCGGAGCGGGGACCGATTCGAGCCCATGTCATTGGAACCCCACTGAACAACATTGCCATCCGCCTGTATGACCGCTACGCGAACATCGTGCCCGTCTCCTTACCCGGCGAGATGTATATCGGTGGCGCGGCCACCACAAAAGGTTATCTGGGCAGAGACAGCTTAACAGAAGAAAAGTACGTGACCATTGAGGGTTCGCGCTTCTATCGAACGGGTGATCTGGCCCGCTTCCTGCCGGATGGCAACCTGCAGTTTCTGGGTCGTGCGGACAATCAGGTCAAGCTGCGGGGCTACCGCATCGAGCTGGGAGAAATAGAAGCGGTGCTGGACGATCATCCTCTGGTTGCCCAGGTAGTTGTGCTGCTGAGGGAAGACCGGGAGAATGAAAAGCGGCTAGTTGCCTATATCGTCGCGAAAGACGGCAGCGACAATGGGTTCGATCAATTGGAGAGCTACCTGAAAGGCAAGCTACCTTTATATATGCTTCCAAGCCTGATGGCCCTGGCCGAATTGCCGCTGACGCCCAACGGCAAGATCAACCGCGCCGCCCTGCCCGTGCCCGAGGACCGCGGCGGGCGGCAGAGCCCACTACAGACACCGGCCGAAGAACTATTGGCCTCGATCTGGTCCGAGGTACTCGGCGTAGAAGTAAGCAATCGGGAAGCCAATTTCTTTGAGATCGGAGGACATTCCCTGTTCGCAACCCAGGTGATCTCGCGGATTCGCGAAGTGTTCGCCATGGACCTCAAGATATTGACCCTCTTCGAGACGCCGCTGCTGAAGGAATTGGCGACAAGGATCGAAAGCGGCGTAGGCGATGGGGCGTTAGGCCCTCCTGCAATCGAGCCGGTTCCCAGGGATGTCGACTTGCCGCTCTCTTTTGCGCAGCAACGGATGTGGTTCCTAGCCCAGTTGGAAGACGATATGACGGCCTACAACATGCCGTTGTCCTTGTCTTTGCAGGGAGACTTGGACCCGATCGCCCTGCAAGAAGCGATCACGGAGATCTGTACGCGTCATGAGGTCATGCGTACCAGATTCCCTCAAGTGGCCGGCCAGGCCAGCCAGGTCATTGATCCGGCCGTAGCGCTCAATCTGGCCATCATTGACATGGCCCACCTGGACCGGGGTGAACGAGCCTCCGCTCTGAAAAAGCAAATCGAACGGCAGAATGCCCTTGTTTTTGATGTGAGCCGGGAACATCTGTTCCGCGTTGGCCTGTACCGCACGGGCCGCTGTCAGTGGGTTCTTCATTTTGTGGTCCAGCATATCATCTCCGATGGTTGGTCCATTGCCGTGATGGTTCGGGAACTGGTGGCCCTGTACGCCGCTTATGTCAAGAACGCCGAACAATCGCCGTTGCAGCCCCTGCCGATTCAATACGCCGACTATGCGATTTGGCAGCGTCGATGGCTGCAGGGCGAGGTTCTGGAAGAGCAGCTCCACTTTTGGAGAGAGCTATTGGTTGGGGCGCCGGCGGTGCTTGAACTGCCCTACGATCGCCCGCGCAAGACCAAACAAACCTATAACGGGGCGCAGGCGCGCTTTCATATAGAGGCGGAGTACGGGTCCAGGGTTTCAGAGCTTGCCAAATCATCGGGCGTCACGCTGTACATGTTCATGCAGACCGTGTACCTGTGTTTTCTGGCCCGCTACAGTGGCCAACGCGACCTGGTGATTGGAACGGCCATCGCCAATCGCAGGCACCAGGGTCTCGAAAACCTGTTGGGTTTCTTCACCAATACGCTCGCCCTGCGTCACGACCTCTCGGGCAATCCCCGTTTCCGCGAGCTGCTGGCCGTGGTTCGTGCCGTGAACCTGAATGCCTATGCCCACCAGGACATCCCCTTTGAACAAATCGTGGAAATGCTGCAACCCGAACGGAATATGAGCCATTCGCCCGTATTCCAAGTGCTCTTCAATATGGAAAATTTCAGGCATGAAGCCCTTGAGCTGCCAGGTGTCATCGTAAGCCCCAGCGACGAAGACGATAACGCGGCGCTCTTCGACATCAGTCTTCAGGTGATCGAAATGGAGGATGGTCTGGGTGGCTTTATCCAATACAATACCGACCTGTTCGACGAGGCAACCGCAGTTCAGATGACCCATCATTTTCGCAACCTGGTCATTTCAACCCTCGCAAACCCAGACCGCCCAATCAGCCAGTTGGAGATGCTCAGCTGGGCCGAGCTGCAACAGATTCTGGTTACATTCAACGAGACGGGCCGCGATTATCCCTCCTTGGAAACCCTGCCCCAACTCTTCGAGAAGCAGCAAGACAAAACGCCGACCGCGATCGCCGTCCGTTGCGATGAGAACAGCCTGACCTATGACGCGCTTGATAAGCGGGCGAACATGCTGGCCCAACGCCTGGCGAACATGGGCGCGCTGCCGGAAATACCGATTGCCATCCTCGCCGAGCGCTCGCTGGAAACGGTGATCGCGGTGCTGGCCATTCTAAAGGCGGGCGGCGCCTACCTGCCGTTGGATCCTAGCTTTCCCGAGCAGCGCAACGCGGTCTTGTTGAAAGATGCGCGGGTTTCGATCCTGGTCGCAGACCCCGAAATGGCGTTTGAAGCGCCTGGGGTCCAGATCGTTTCCACGGATACGATAGGCGAATCGGTATGGGCGACCCCGCCGGACCGGGCAATCGTTGCAACGAACACGGCCTATCTGATCTACACCTCCGGCTCCACGGGTCTGCCGAAAGGCGTGGCCGTTCCTCACCAGGCCGTGACCCGGCTGGTATGCAACAGCAACTATGTCTCATTTGATGCCGACAATAGAGTCGGTCACGTGTCCAATATCGCCTTCGATGCCGCGACCTTCGAAATTTGGGGCGCCTTAGTGAACGGGGGCCGCCTGATCGTGGCGGGCCCTGACCTTGTGCTTGATGCTCCACGCTTTCGCGATTGGCTTTTACTGCATCGGGTTGACACCATGTTCCTGACAGCCGCCCTGTTCAATCAATTGTCCGTGGAAATTCCAGACATCTTTGCAGGCATGAAGAACCTGCTCGCTGGCGGCGAGGCTTTGGACCCATCGCGGGTGAGGGCCGTCTTGGCAAACGGGGCGCCGAGGCGAATGCTCAACGGTTACGGACCCACGGAAAGCACCACCTTCGCGGTTTGGTATCGGGCCGAGCATGTTGCGGATGGGGCGATCAGTATTCCCATTGGGCACCCCTTGAGCAATACCACCGCCTATGTCCTGGATCGTGACCAGCAGCCGAGCCCCCGCGGCGTGCACGGTCAGCTCTATCTCGGTGGCGACGGTCTGGCGCGAGGTTACTTCGGACGCGGGGCGGCGACTGCCGAGAAATTCGTGCCCCACCCCTACGCACACCAACCCGGGGCTCGTCTATACAAAACCGGCGACCTGGTGCGGCGTCTCAACGATGGCAATATCGACTACCTCGGCCGCGTCGACTTCCAGGTCAAATTGCGAGGGTTCCGCATTGAGTTGGGGGAGATCGAAGGCCAGCTCCTGACCATTGCGGCCATCAGCGAAGCCGTCGTTATGCTACGGGGGGACAACGAGAAGCGCCTGGTTGCCTATGTGACGATAAAAGAGCAGGAGCTTGACCGCGAGCAACTGTTGTTTTCCATGCGCGAGACGATTGGCGAGAACTTACCCGCCCACATGATGCCCTCCGCATTTGTCGTGCTGGAGGCCCTGCCGCTGACGCTCAATGGCAAGCTCGATCGCCGTGCCCTCCCCTTAACGGAGATAGAGGGCAGCGAAGAGTACGTGACCCCCGCGGGTCCTCGCGAAGAGGCCGTCGCTGCTATCTGGGCCGAGATCCTCGCCGTGGAACGGGTTGGCCGCGACGATAACTTCTTCGACTTGGGCGGACATTCGCTGCTTGCCACCCAGGTCATCTCACGCATTCGCGAGCAATTCTCGCTAGAGGTGAGTGTGCGCACCCTCTTCGAATCGCCGACCGTAGCCACATTTGCCCGCCACATTGAACACGCCTTTAGGCAAACAGATGCATCCCTGCCACCTATTGTTGCCGTGTCCCGCGACGGGCAACTGCCGCTATCCTTTGCCCAACAACGCTTGTGGTTCCTGTATCAGCTCGACGGTCGCAACGCCAACTACAACATCCCGCTTGCCTTCGAACTGGCCGGCGAACTTGATTTTCAGGCCCTGGAACAAAGTCTGACAGAGATCCTAGGGCGACACGAGGTTCTGCGCACCAACTTTACCGAGGTCGATGGTCAGGCCCGTCAGCTGATCCACGCGCCGAGGCCTTTTCCCCTAACCGTGGTCGATCTGGCCGACCTGGCCGACCGGTATCGGCCTGCGGCGTTGAAGCAACTGGCCAAACACCAGCAGGGCCAGCCCTTCGATCTGGAGGCAGGTCTGCTGGTGCGCTTCGTTCTGGCCCGACTCGGCAAAAACAGTTATGCCATGCTGTGCACCATCCACCATATTGTGACCGACGGTTGGTCGATGGGTGTTTTGGTAAAGGAGCTTGCGGCCCTTTACGGAACCAGCCTGGAGGATCGTCCCGCCGCGATCGCGGAACTGCCCTTCCAGTATGCGGACTTTGCCAGTTGGCAGCGTGATTGGCTTTCGGGCGAGAGGTTAGAACAGCAAACTGCCTATTGGCAGACGCAACTAGCGGGTGCGCCCGCCTTGATCGAGCTGCCCTCCCGACCGCGTCCGGCTATCCAGACCTATCGTGGCGCTTCCATGGGTCTGCACTTGGGCAGACAGCTGTCGCAATCGCTGCAGGAGCTGAGCGCCGCCTCCGGAGTGACCCTGTTCATGACCCTACAGGCCGGCTTATTTGCCCTGTTGTCTCGTTACAGCGCCAGCCCGGACATCTCACTGGGCAGCCCCATTGCCAACCGCAATACTTCGGATGTCGAGAGGTTGATCGGTTTCTTCGTCAACACCATGGTTTTACGTGCTCAGCTTGGCCATAATCCAACGGTCATGGACTTCCTAGCCGAGATTCGCGCGATCAATCTCGACGCCCACGCCCATCAAGACCTGCCCTTCGAACAGGTGGTCGATGCGCTGCAACCGGAGCGCAGCACCAGTTTCTCACCGCTTTTCCAGGTCATGTTCGCGCTCCAGAACGCTCCTGGCGGCGAATTGGCCCTGCCCGGGCTAACACTAGCGGCCATGGAACCGGAACTGGAAACCTCTGTCTGCGATTTAAGTTTTTCCCTAATGGAGACGGCCGAGGGCATTATCGGCTCGTTGCAGTACAACCCGGACCTGTTCGACGAAAGCGCCATGGGTCGCTTGGTGGCACATTTCCAAAATCTTCTGGTTTCTCTCTGCGCCAACCCGGACTCACCGGTGCTGCAATTGAACATGTTGGATAGAGCTGAGCGGAAACAGTTGCTGAGTGAAGCCAACGACACTGACCGCCAACTCCCCGCCGGCGTGAGCCTTGTCGCGCTCTTCGAAGAACAGGTGGCCAGAAGCCCGGACGCTATCGCGGTTTCATTCGGCGACGACAGCCTTAGCTATGAGACTTTAAATACCCAGGCCAACATCCTGGCCGGAGAACTGTCCTACCTGGGCGCGGGCGGGGAAGAGCCCATCGGCCTGCTGGCCAGCCGTTCCAACAAAACCGTGGTTGCCATTATGGCCATCCTTAAAGCGGGTGGCGCTTATCTGGCCCTGGATCCCAGTTTCCCGGAGCACCGCAACAAAGCGCTGATTTCTGATGCCGGGGTCTCGATCTTGATCAAGGCCTCCGATCAAGACATGGAAACAGCCGCTCTCCAGGTCGTGCCTTTAGATTCGACGCTGACAGGGGAACCCGGTGGGGGGGGCAACCCGACCCGGGTAGCAGGTGCGGCGAGTCTGGCCTATCTGGTTTATACCTCGGGCTCTGAGGGTCGGCCCAAAGGCGTCGCGGTCACCCACCGCAACGTGACTCGCCTGGTTTTCAACACCAACTATGTGGACTTTGGCCCCCAAAATCGGATCGGCCACGTATCCAATATCGCTTTCGACGCGGCCACCTTCGAAATCTGGGGCGCACTCCTGCACGGGGCCCCCTTGATCGTAGCTGAGGCTGACCTGGTGCTTTATGCTCCACGCTTTGCCGGTTGGCTTTCGATGCAGAAGGTGGACACTATGTTCCTCACGGCCGCCCTTTTCAATCAAATGTCCATAGAAATACCCGTCATCTTCGCGGCGATGAAGAACCTGCTCGCTGGCGGTGAAGCCCTGGATCCCGTGCGCGTGAAAGCCGTGCTCGCGGAAGGGGCGCCGCGACGCATGCTCAATGGTTACGGACCCACGGAAAGTACCACCTTCGCGGTCTGCCATCGGGTCGTGGAAGTCGCGGAAGGGGCGAGCAGCATCCCCATTGGACAGCCCATCAGCAATACCACGGCCTTTATCCTCGATCGCCATCAGCAGGCCGTTCCTGCGGGCGTGCACGGTCAGTTGTACCTCGGCGGCGAAGGTCTTGCTCGGGGTTATCTCGGACGTCGGGCCGCGACTGCCCAAAAATTCGTGCCACACCCATTCACCTCGAAAGCGGGGGAACGCCTGTATAAAACCGGCGATCTGGTCAGGCGCCTACCCGATGGAACGATCGATTATATGGGACGCATCGACTTCCAAATCAAACTGCGCGGCTTCCGCATTGAGCTGGGCGAAATCGAAACCGTGCTTGACAATCACGAGCAGGTAGGCCAGGTGGTTGTCCTGCTCCGAGAAGACAAACCGGGAGAGAAACGGCTGGTCGCCTATGTCACGCCAAAGGACGTGACGGTGCTCGAAAAGTACACGCACGAGCAACAAGAGGAAGCCTTGCGTATCACGTGCGAAGAGCAATTGCCGGACTACATGGTGCCCACGGCATTTTGTGTGCTGGAAAGTATGCCGCTGACGCCCAACGGGAAGATTGACCGCCGCGCATTGCCTGAGCCCGTCATCGAAAGCAGCAAGAGCAAATATGTGGCGCCTCGCACGGCGCGGGAGCAGGCCATCGCGGAACTGTGGTCAGAGTTTCTCGATGTGGAAAATATCGGCATCCACGATAACTTCTTCGCATTGGGCGGACATTCACTGCTGGCCACCCAGGTCATCGCCTGGATTCGTGACGAATTTTCGGTAGAAATAGCCGTCGGCACCCTGTTTGCATCACCCACCGTGGCGGAGCTGGCCAAGCATATCGAAATCAGCCTTGGGGAAGAGGAAGAAGTCAGTCCGGCCATACCCGTAATGCCCCGTGACACGCCGTTGCCACTCTCCTTCGCCCAGCATCGTTTGTGGTTCCTAAACCAGCTCGACAAGAACAACCCGGCCTACAATATGCCCTACTCCCTGGAGCTGACGGGCCATCTCGAGCTGTTGTCCTTCGAGCGCGCTCTGATGGAGATCATCTCCAGACACGAATCCTTGCGCACCGTTTTCGCCGAAGTAGACCACCAGGCCCGCCAGATAATCAGGCCGGTACAACCCCTTGACTTGCCGATTATCGACCTGTCCGGTTTGGATGGGGAATGCCGGGAGGTTGCGCTCCGCCAATTGAGCCGGCAGGAACACAGGTCTGCCTTTGACCTGGAACACGATTCCATGGTTCGCTTCAATCTGCTCAGGCTCGGGCGGCAAGGTTGGGTGATGCTATGTACCGTGCACCATATCGTTTCCGACGCTTGGTCAATTGGAATCATGATCCAAGAGCTGGGGGCGCTCTACACCGCCTTCAGCCAGGGCCAGTCCTCTCCGCTGACGCCGCTGCCCATTCAATATGCGGATTTCGCAGGTTGGCAACAAGCCTGGTTGGCGGGTGAGAAACTAGAGGAACAAAAGTCCTATTGGAAGACCCAGCTGGCCAATTGTCCAACCCTGCTGGAGCTGCCCACTGATCGGCCGCGTCCCGCGCTGCAGACCTTCCAGGGCGCGTCTCTAAGCATTCAATACGATCGTATACTAACAGAGGCACTCCTGGCCAGGAGCAAGGCCTCCAAGGTGACCCTGTTTATGATGTTGCAGGCCGCCTTGTTTACCATGCTCGCCCGCTACAGCAACACCGATGATATCTTGATCGGCACGCCTGTTGCCAACCGTAACTATCGAGATATCGAAAACCTGATTGGTTTCTTCGTCAATACCATGGTGTTGCGCGCCGATCTGGCCGACAACCCAACGGTGCCGGCCTTCCTTGAGCAGATCTTGCAAACCAATCTGGATGCTCAGTCTTACCAGGACATTCCCTTCGAGCAGGTAGTGGAGGCCGTGCAACCCGAACGCAGTACCGGCCATTCGCCCCTTTTCCAGGTGATGTTTACCCTGCAAACCATTGGCAGCGGTGAACTCAACCTGCCCGGACTGACTCTGAACATGATCGAGTCAACTACAGCCACGGCCATTTTCGACTTGAGTCTTTCACTGCTGGAAACGCCCGAGGGCCTCTTCGGCTCCATTCAGTACAATACCGGCCTGTTCGACGAAAGCAGCATTCGCCGCATGTTCGTTCACTTTGAACAAATCATGAGGGGTTTCGCCGCCGACGACCCGGTTCGGATCATGGAAATCCCACTGGTCTCCGAGCGGGAACGCAAACAGTTGGTCTCTTTTTGGAACGGCGAACAGGCCGACTACCCACGAGATCTATCAGCCCACCTGCAGTTCGAGAAGGCGGCCGCGGAGCTCCCGCAAGCGATTGCCGTCGCGCTGCCGTCCAGCGATGCTTCTGGCATGTTCCTGACCTATGGGGAACTCAATGAGCGGGCCAATTGCCTGGCTCATTTTCTGCGTGAAATAGGCATCGAGCCAGGTTCCCTGGTGGGCATCTACCTTGAGCGTTCTGAGATGATCGCCGTCGCGGTATTGGCGGTCTGGAAGGCCGGTTGCGCCTACCTACCGCTTGACACGACCTTGCCCGAGGGGCGTCTTTCCTATATGGTCAAGGACAGCGCCATTTCTGCCTTACTGGTCTTTGGCAGCGCGCCGGAAGCGTTAGCCGCAGAGGGCGTCAGCCCTGTCGACCTGGATTATGATTGGGAAATCGTCGAAGAACAATCCCCCGAGAACCCCGCTTTAACCTCCAGTTGCGAGGATCTGGCCTATGTGATCTACACCTCCGGCACCACCGGTCACCCCAAGGGCACGATTGTCACACAGGGCAACCTGACCAATTTCATCTTTGCCGTTGTCGATCGCTACAGCATCTGTGCTGAGGACCATATGATCAGTGTGGCGCCATTCCCTTTCGATATCTTTATCTATGAAGTTATCGTGCCGCTGACCACGGGGGGAACCACCCATTTGCTCCTACGCGAGCAGGTTCTGGATCTGGCCTATATGGCAGGCGTGGTGGACCGCTTAACCTGCCTGCATATGCTGCCCGCCCTGATGGTTCAACTCGTGAAATATTTGAAGGAAAAGAATCAGACAAAACCCGGGATCCGTCTGGTCTTTGTGGGTGGTGATTACGTGCCCTCCACCCTGGTCGAAGACATGATGGAGGTCTATCCCAGGGCCGAGCTGTTTGAGGGTTATGGACCCACGGAAGGCACCATCATGTGCAGCAACTACCGCATCCCCAGGAACGCGCCGATCCGCGGTCACGTGATTGGGACTCCCCTGGCCAACCTGAGCCTGCGGCTCTATGACAAACATGGACAGATCGTACCGATCGGCGTTCCCGGGGAGATTTATATCGGCGGTGCCGGGACCACCCGCGGCTATTTGAACCAGGAAGAGCTGACGGCCGAAAAATATGTGATGAAAGACGGCGAACGCTTTTATCGCAGCGGTGATCTGGCCCGTTATCTGTCCGATGGAAACCTGGCATTCCTGGGCCGGGTAGACAATCAGGTCAAGCTGCGCGGCTACCGCATCGAGTTGGGTGAAATTGAAGCCGTGCTGGAGGACCTCGAACAGGTAGGCCAGGCAGTTGTCTTACTCAGGGAAGACAGTCCAGGGGAAAAGCGATTGGCCGCCTATGTGACCCCGAAAGAAAAAGACATGCTCGAAAAGTACAGTCCCGCGCAGCAGGAAGATGTCTTGCGCACCACCTGCACCCTGCATTTGCCCGAATACATGGTGCCCTCCGTATTTATCGTTCTGGAAGATATGCCGTTGACGGCCAATCAAAAGATCGACCGCCGCGCCCTACCCGTACCTGATGTGACGATCAGGAAACAAGAGTTTGTTGCGCCACGCACGACTCAGGAGCAGGCCGTGGCGGATATTTGGGCAGAATACCTGGACCTGGAGAAGATAGGTGTCCATGACAACTTCTTCGAATTGGGCGGGCATTCCCTGTTGGCGACCCAAATCGTCTCTTGTATTCGGGACGACTTCGAGGTGGAGATGGATGTGGGCACCCTGTTCGCATCGCCAACGGTTGCCGAGATCAGCGATCACATCAAAACCCTCAAGGCCGACAACAGGCCCGGCTTGCCGCCGATCGAGATTGTCTCCCGTGACGAGCCGCTGCCGCTTTCCTTCGCCCAACAACGTTTGTGGTTCCTCCACCAACTGGATAAGACCGACCCCAGCTACAATATGCCCAATGCCCTGGAGCTGAGCGGCGAGCTCGAACTGAGCGCCTTCGAAGGCTCGCTGACGGAAATCATCTCCCGACATGAGGCCCTGCGCACCAACTTTGTCGAGACAGATCATGTGCCCTGCCAGGTCATTCGACCGGCACATGGACGCCGTTTGCCCATTGTCGACCTGACCGCTTTGGCCAAGGAATCCCGGCCCGCGATCCTGGCCCGGCTGACCATGCGGGAGCACCGGGGAGCCTTCGACCTGGAAAGTGATTGGATGGTTCGTTTTGTGCTGATCCGACTCGCGCAAAGCAGGTGGGTGTTGTTGTGCACCGTACACCATATTGTTTCCGATGGTTGGTCGATGGGTATCTTGACTCGCGAGTTGGCCACGCTCTACACGGCCTTTAGCAGGGGACGGCCCTCTCCGCTCAAGCCCTTGTCCGTTCAATACGCCGATTATGCGGCTTGGCAACGCAACTGGTTGTCGAACGAGAAACTCGAGGAACAGAAAACCTATTGGAGGCAACAATTGACAGGCAGCCCGGCCCTGCTCGACCTACCCGTTGACCGGCCGCGGCCGGCCATGCAAACATTTAACGGCAAGCTTTTTTCCGTCCACTACGAACGCGAGCTGTTGGAGGCCTTGCGCCGCATCAGCAAGGAGTCTCGCGTAACCCTGTTTATGACC
>Ga0316189_10000743_pt1 | contig 32603 bp, 20 predicted proteins | sample LowCovwburrow_MG_FD_204930 | JGI IMG/M metagenome (GOLD analysis project Ga0316189, IMG submission 204930) | Coastal sediment microbial communities from Maine, United States - Lowes Cove worm burrow | ecosystem: Environmental > Aquatic > Marine > Coastal > Sediment | place: USA: Maine...
CCACCGAGAGCGCTGTCCCCGAGGTCGAGCCCTCTCCCCGCGGCGTCGCGAGGGTCAACACCTACCGGGCCTACAACTTCCGCTCACGCTCCTAGCCGCGACTTCATCGCGGCCTTCATCGCGGCCTCGGCTGAGGCCGTCGACGGGGGCCACAACGGCCTGTGGAGCCTATGTCACCGGCTGCGAGCCCGCCACCGCGACCTAGCCCCTCCTCCGGGCGAGGCGGGCGAGAGTTCGACAAGGGAGAGCGAGCCCTTGCGGTCGACCGCTGCGACGCGGCCTCGTCGTCGGGAAGCTCCAGACCTTCGCCCCCACTGCCTCCCGCGGGGGCGCAGCGGCGCAGCGCTCGCCCGAGCCTTGCCGAGCTTCTCGCCCGCCGACCCCCGGTGCCGCACTGCCGCGCCGACACCTCAACGCAGAACGTCGGCGAAGGTCCTCTGCTCAGACCTCGGAGGCCCGCTCTGTCGAGCCCACCCGACGCGGGATCCGTACCAAGAAGGTCGACCCCTCGCCGACGACGCTCCTGGCGACCACGGTGCCGCCCATCAACTCGCAAAAGGAGCGGGTGATCGCCAAGCCCAGGCCGGTCCCGCCGTACTTCCGCGTCGTCGACTCGTCCGCCTGACGGAAGGGCTGGAAGAGCTCCTCAAGCCGATCGTCGGGGATGCCGATACCGCTGTCGACGACCTCGATCTCCAGCCACTCGACGTCCTCACCGTCGACGACGACCTCTGCGCGCAGCGTGATCGTCCCCCGGTCGGTGAACTTACAGGCATTGCTCAGCAGGTTGTAGAGGATCTGACGGACCTTGGTCCGGTCGGCGGCGACGGTCCGGTGGTCGCCGAGGAATTCAAAGACGAGCTGATTTTGATTGCGCGCAGCGAGCGTCTCGACGGTCTCGGCGACGTCCTCGATCAGCTCGTTGGCGTCGAAGGTCTCGATGAAGACGTCCATCTTCCCGGCCTCGATCTTCGACACGTCGAGCACATCGTTGATCAGGGCCAGGAGGTGAAAGGCGGAGGTGCCGATCCGACGCAGATCCTTGAGATGGGTCTCGTCCTTGCCCCCCTCGAGCTCCTCCTCGATGAGCTCCGCGTAGCCGATGATCGCGTTGAGCGGGGTCCGCAGCTCATGGCTCATATTCGCCAGGAAGACGCTCTTGGCCCGATTGGCGTCGACGGCGTGATCGCGGGCCGAGCGGAGACGCTCGTTGAGCTCCTGCAGCTCCGCGTTGACCGCCTCGATCTGCCGCGTCCGCTCGGAGACCCGCTCCTCGAGCATATCGTTGGCCCGGCGCAGGGCGAGCTGGGCGTGCTTGCGCTCGGTGATGTCGTGGACCACGAGGAGGAGGCTGTCCTTCTTGCGGTAGCGGAAGCGCGCAGCCCTGACCTCGAGGTGGTAGAGGCGCCGCGACTTGGCGGTCGCGACCACCTCCCCCTGAAAGGCGCCAGACTCTGACATCTGCGCCTTCACCTCTTCGAAGAACGCGGGGTCGAGGAAGAGCCGGGCCAGGTCCATTCCCTGGAGGTCGGCGAGCGCGTACTCGAAGAGCTGGGACGCCGCCGGGTTGGCGTGGATGATCTCGCCGTCGTTGTCGACGATCAGCAGGGTGTTGGTCGACGCCTCAAAGATCCCGCGGTACTGCTCCTCGCGGGCCGCGAGTTCGTCCTCGATCTTCTTGCGCGAGAAGAAGCCCGGGATCTCGTAGCGGGTGACGTGCTTGGCCAGCCCCGGCTGCTGCCGCAGGTAGTCGGCGATGAAGCCCTCGATCTTTGAGGGGTGGGCCATGATGAAGCGACAGTGGTCGTCGCCCTTGGCCCGGCAGAGGATCTCGGTCGCGACCAAAGGCACGCCGAAGGAGTCCTCGCACCAGCCCGAGGCGTAGCCCGCGTTCATCACACACACGGGGAAGTCTGTGGTCTTGCCGGCCGCCAGCCACGAGTCTGACTCGAATGAGAAGGGGTGGTCGTAGAGGAGGTAGAAGTCCTCGTCGGGCGTCGGCCGGCTCTCCTCAGAAATCACGACAAACGAGAAGCCTGAGTGGGCGAACTGGATCGGCCCGGCGGAGAGCTTGGCTATCGGATCCACGACCCCCATCCGCTCGGCGAAGGAGCGCGCGTCGGCGATCGCCATAGTGTGGGCGATGTCGAAGAGGAGCGAGCGCGCGACTCCCAGCGCCTCCTCTTCGCCCTTGTCGGCGTAGAGGCTCTGGATCATCTCGAAGAACTCGACCGACATCGATGATGCGCGGACGAGAATGTAGCGCTGGCCGAAGATCTCGATCGTCCCCTTCTCGGGGATGTCCTTGCGCTCGGAGAAGAACTTGGCGACGTACTCCTGCGCCTTCTCGAAGACCGGGACGAAGGCCTCGGGGACCGAGACGGTCTTCAGCAAGCCGAAACCTCCGCTCTCGCCGCTCTCGAGCCCCTAGTGTCCGCGACCGTCTGCGGCCGACGGCTGCGGGTTTGACGGACCAGGAGAACCACAGGGGAAACCATAAACGGATGTCGCGTGGCTCTTACGCGCCAGCGAAGGAGTCTAACCGTCGGGTCCTAGCGTGCGCAAGAAGACCGAAGAGCGGTCACCCTTCCCCGCGAAACCGCGCCGGCTCTGCGGGCCCCACCGCCGAGCGTATGATGTGGTCCAAGCGCCACACCTGTCGACGAGTCCACCGCCGTCATCGACGATCGTCGACGCCCCTTCGCAGCGCCTGGCCGCGCCTTTCACCGGCTCTGAGCGGCGATAACTTGCGGATCGAAGCCTCGACCTGCAGCATCACGACGCATGCGCCTGGCGATGACCTTTACCGTCCTCCTGTCCCTGGGCCTCGGTCTGGGCGCCTGCGACACCGATCTTCGTGATCCACCGCCCTCGTCGACCAAGACCGAGCCGGCCAAGACAGCGCCCCAGACGGTCGACGATCCGCCAGGCTTTGTCGACGATCCCCAAGAGCTCAACGTCGATCCGACGATCGCGGCCAAGGCCAAGGCCCTCTGGGACACCGGATGCGCGCGCTGTCACGGCGCCTATGGGGACGGCAAGGGCAGCGACGGCAAGATCCTCGACCCCGCCCCGCGGAACTTCCATCAACGCGCCTGGCAGGCCAACGTCGCCGACGAGCACATCAAGAAGGTCATCCTCCAGGGCGGCTCCGCCTCGGGCCTGAGCCCGGCGATGGTCGCCAACCTCGAGCTCCAGAGCCAACCTGAGCTCTTGGAGCAGGTCATCGTTCTCCTCCGCGGTTTCCCCCATTGGAAGCCGGCGCCGGCGGGCTCGATCGACCCCGGCGGAGCACCGCTCGACAGGGCTCCGCCCCCACCACCGCCGACCTAGAAGGCTCACGCGCGCCCATCGTTGACCCCCTGAAGAAAGTCCCCCGACCCGTGAAGTTCAGGGGGCGACATTCATCCCCCCCGGGTCGGCGTCAGCCGGTGGGCCGCTCGCCCGCTCGCCTGCGCGCTCCTGCGCTCGGCGATGAGGGTCAAGAGGATGGGCGCCCGTGAGCACCGGTCCTGCGACAGCCTGCACGTCGCCCCCGACTTGTCTCAGCCCCGGCCAAAGAGGGCGAGGAGCTCCCCCTTGGTGCCGATGCACGCGCGCTCGCGCCCCGCCCGTTTGGCCTTGAGAAGGTTGCGGTCGGCGAGCGAGAAGAGCGCTGACGGCACGCTGCAATCGTCGGGGAACGAGGCGCCGCCGACGCTCATCGCGATCTCCTGCTCCCAGGCGAGCTTGCCCAGGCGCCCGATGACCTGGGCCAGCTCGTCGCCGCCGGTCTCCGGCAGGAGCACCGTGAACTCATCGCCGCCGTAGCGACCGACGAGGTCGTGGGCGCGCAACGTCTGACGCAGGATCTTACCTGTCCTCTTGAGCACCTCGTCGCCGGCGCTATGGCCCTGGCTATCGTTGATCGCCTTGAAATTGTCGAGGTCGACGACGAGCAACGAGCAGGGGTGTTTGGCCCGGAGACAGCGCATCTCCTCGACGGCCATCCGCGCCTCGAACTCGCGGCGATTGTAGACCCCCGTGAGACTGTCAAAGCGGGCGAGTCGCTCGACATCGCGGAGGAGCGTCAGGTTATCGAGCACCAGCGAGGTCTGGCCGAGAAAGGTCGCCAAACCGTCCATCGCCGCCCCCCGGAGCTCGATCCCGCTGTAGAGATTGTCGACGAAGACCAGCGCCAGCGGAGCGCCCCGCGACTCGACGCTCGCCAGGACATAGGGCCCCGTCGCCCCGAGGCAGGTCAAGCCGGGGCTCGACGACGGCCCGACAAAGCGCTGTGGACCGGCGCCGGCGAGGGTACGCGCGACCTCCTCGGTGGAGGGGAGCAGCTCAACACCGTAGATCTGGGCCTGAAGACCGCTCGTCTCCTCCTGCTGCGCGGCGCCGGTGATGATGTGTTCGAAGGTCCTGCCTTCGAGGGTGATCGCCTCCCAGATCCGATGGGCCTCCTCGACGCTGGCGGGGCCGACCGCCCGAGCGCCGACGAAGCGGCTGCGGATCTCGTCGTAGACGAAGACCGCCGCGCGATTAAACCCGAGGCCGTCGCCCGAGGTGAGGCCTGAGAGGAGGATCCGCAGCGAGGCGTCGACGTCGCTCGACGCGAGCATGTGCTGGGTGAGCACCTGCAGCACCTCCAAGCGGGCGACCCCGCCGGCGAAGCGCTCGCTGAGGTCGAAGAGCGCAGAGGCCCCGAAGAGGTCGACGAAGAGATGACGGGCCTGCCCCTCGGCGCCTTCGATGAGGTCACCGTCGTCGAGCTCGACCTCGCCTAGACGACTGAGGCAGCGGATCTTCAGGCTCGCGCCTGCGCTGCGCGTGACGTCCTTCGGCCGCCAAGCGGGGCTGGTGGCGAAGAGCTTGAGGAGCTGGCGCGCAGCGGCCGAGAGCTCCGCCGCGAGCGGCAGCTCCAGCTCGACCTCGACCTCGACCGGCGCTTGGGCGAAGAGGGCGCGGAGAGCCGCTGGCGCCGGCGTGATCCCGACGGCCCTCGCGACCGCCGGCGGCAGCGCGTCGATCCACGGGGGGAGGAGCAGTGGCGAGGCGGTGACGATGGGGCAAGGATAGCCGCTCGAAGAGCGGCTGAGCAGCGACTCGCGGGCGACGATCACCCGGTCACGAGCGCCGTTTTGCCCGCGGAGCGCGGTTCGACGACCGCCCCTCCCCAGAGATCGCGGTCGGGGCTTGCCCTGCGCGCCGCTTGCCGGCAGCCTTGTTGATCGTGACCTCCTCTCCGGCCGCACAACGCCTCCGTGGCCGCATTCTCGCCCCCGCGCGCGACTCCCCGACCCTCCAATGGATCGAGGACGGGGTGATCACGGTGGACGAGCGTGGGTCGATCGTCTCGATCGAAGCCGCGAGCCCAGACGAGCTCGTGCCCGAGACCCACCCGGGGACTGTTCTCCTACCTGGCCTTGTCGACACCCACGTTCACTATCCCCAGACTCGAGTCCTCGGCAGCGCCAGCGGCCCCCTGCTCGACTGGCTCAAGGCGACCGTCTTCCCCGAGGAGGCCAAGTTCGCCGACAGCGACTACGCGACGGCCGTCGCCCTCGAGTTCTCCGCGGCGATGATCGCCCAGGGGACCACGACCGCGTCGATCTACGGCTCGCCGCACCCGGCCGCGACCGAGATCCTCTTCGCGACGCTCGCTCGCCTCGGCCTCCGGGCCCAGCTCGGCCTCACCCTGATGGACCGCGGCGCCCCGCCAGAGAACCTCCTCGCCGCCGGCCCCGCCCTCACCGCCTGCGAAGGCTTGATCGAGCGCTGGCACGGCCATGACGACGATCGCCTGCGCTTTTGCGTGACCCCCCGCTTCGCCCTCTCCTGCACGCCGCAGCTCCTCCGCGGCGCCGCCGACCTGGCCAACGCCCACGGCCTCTCGCTCCAGACCCACCTCGCCGAGAATGACGCGGAGCTCCGGGCGACCGCCGCCGCCTTCCCCGACGCCGCCGACTACCTCGAGGTGTACGAGTCCCACGGCCTCGTCGGCGAGCGCTCGCTCTTCGCCCACTGCATCCACCTCAGCGAGGGCAACTGGGATCGCCTGGCCGAGCGCCGCGCCTGCGTCGCCCACTGCCCCGACTCGAACTTCTTCCTCGGCAGCGGTGTGATGCCGCTGCAGGCCGCGACCTCACGGGGCGTCCGGGTCGGCCTCGGCACCGACGTCGGCGCCGGCCGGACCTTCTCTCTGCGCCGGGTCGCCGCCCGGGCCTACGACGCCGCCCTCCTCCGCGGCGCGCCGACCTCCCCCGAGGCCCTCCTCTGGTTGGCGACCCGCGGCGGCGCCGAAGCCCTCGGCCTCGGCGATCGGGTCGGACTCTTGGAGCCAGGCTTTGACGCGGACCTCTGCGCGATCGACCTCCCAGCGCCGAGCAGCCGCGATCCCCTCGACGCGCTCCTCTTCAACCTCGACGCGGGTCCCGTCCGCGCGACCTACGTCCGCGGCCGCCGTCTCCTCATCGACGCCTGAGCGCAGCTCCTCGGCCTACGCCTGGGGCTGCGCTGCGGAGTGGGGCCTCGCGCGGCGACGGGCAGGGCGAGCCTTCGGCGCCGCGGTGTCCGCCTGCTTGACCAGCGAGAGGTGCGGCGCTTGGCCCTTCTCGGCGACGACCGGGGCCAGGCGGACGGTCCGCAGCCAACGACCGAGCTCGCGGATCATCGCCTCAGAGAGGCGGATCGTCGCCCGCTCAACGTCGAGGCCCGCCAGATAGCGATCGCCAAAGTCATCCGCGAGCTCGAGCAACGCGTCGATCGCCGCCCGTTGATCACGGTGGAGCTGGCCGAGCAGCTCAGCGTCGAGCGTCCCCGGAACCGCTCCAAAGGCCGGATCGCAGGGCAACTCGCGGAGGCGATAGCGCCCGAGGTACTCGACCAGGAGCCCCGCAAGCTCGGCATACCCCCGCGCACGACGGGCGGTCAGGCTCGGCGACCGGGCGCTGAGGAAACGGGCGAGGACGACGTCGAGAGGCAGGGTCTGGCGGGGGAGAGTGTTCTTGGCCATGGCCGGAGCTAGCCACAGGCGGATGCTCTGGGGGAGACAACCCGCAGCGCCGGGGCGGTGCACCTGGCACGCGGCACCCCTAGTCCGGTGCGCTCGGTCCGCTCCGTCCGCTCCCTCCGCTCCCTCCGCTCCGCCTGGTGCGCTCCGTCTGCCAGGAGCGCGCGGCGCGCCCGGCCCGCCAGGTGCGCTCGGCGCGCTCAGTCCGCTCGCTCCCTCCGCTCCCTCCGCTCCCTCCGCTCCATCCGCTCCATCCGCTCCATCCGCTCCGTCCGCTCCGCAACCAGGCGTCCACAGCGACCAGCTCGTACGGAGGGTCCTCCCCCCGCCAACCCATGATCGCGCGGGCTCCGTCCATCTCCACCCCGGCCCGCGACCTCGCTTCCCTGCGCCGGGGGGACGTGCCAGGCTGGGCCGCCCATCGTGTCGACGACCCCGACCCCCGACCCGCCCTCTGCGCCAGCGCCGGCCTCTGCGTCGGCCTCTGCGCCCGCGAAGGCTCCCGTCCGCAGACGCGAGATCTTCGGCTGGGCGATGTACGACTTCGCCAACTCGTCCTACGTCACGGTCGTCATCTCGCTGCTCTACTCGGGCTTCTTCACCGAGCACATCGTCCCCGCCGGGTCAGCCCTGCGCGACACCTACTGGTCGATCGCGATGGTGACGTCGACGATCCTCGCCCTGGTCCTCTCGCCGCTGGTCGGCGCCATCTGCGACTTCGGCGGCCACAAGAAGCGCTACCTCGCCTACTCGACGATCGCCTGCGCGGTCTCGACGATCGCCCTGTGGACCGTCGACCCGGGCGAGATCGGCTGGGCGATCCTCCTCCTGACCCTGAGCAACTGCGCCTTCATGATCGGCGAGGCCTTCTGCGCCTCGTTCCTCCCGGAGCTTGCGACCCGCAAGAACATGGGCGTGGTCTCCGGCCTCGGCTGGGCGCTCGGCTACTTCGGCGGCCTCGTCAGCCTGCTGATCGTCCAGATCCTGATCACCGCCGATCCGACCAGCGATCTCGCCGCCTTCATCGAGCAAAACCAGCTGGCGATGGTCGCGATCGGGGTCTTCTTCGCCGCCGCGGCGATCCCCACCTTCCTCCTCGTCAAGGAGCGCTCGCGGCCCGCCCCCGGCTTCGAGGGCGCCTCGATCTCGACCCTCCTCCGCGCCGGCCTCCGCGAGCTCGGCACCTCCTACGGCCTCGTCCGCTCCTACCCGGTGCTCTTCCGCTTCTTCCTCGCCTTCACGGTCTACATGGCCGGCCTCGAGGTAGTGATGAAGTTCATCGGCATCTACGCCAGCGGCGAGCTCCACATGACCACCGGCGATCTGATCTGGATGTTCCTCATCCTCCAGATCTCCGCGGCCGCCGGGGCGATAGGCTTCGGCTACCTCGAAGGCTTGCTCGGCGCCAAGCGGACCGTTCTCCTGACCCTCGTCTGGTGGATCGCCGGGGTCAGCGCGATCTACTTCATCGCCGAGCTCGCGGCCCTCTTCGCGATGGACGTGATCTCCTTCTTCATGGTGATCGCTGTGATCGCCGGCTCTGGGATAGGCTCCATCCAATCGTCGAGCCGGACCGTCGTCGGCCTCCTCGCGCCCGCCGATAGGACCGCGCAGATGTTCGGCTTTTGGGGCATGTTTATGCGGATCTCGGTGATCCTGGCGATGACCTTCGGACCGGTCGCCGACGCCTTTGGATCCCGTCGAGACGCCCTCCTCCTGGTGATCGCCTTCTTCGTCGTCGGCGCCCTGATGCTCCTCCGAGTGCCGCTCGACGAGGGCACCCGCGACGCCGCGGCCGCCGATCCAGACCCCGCCTAGGAGGTCTCCGTCGGCACGTGCTCACGCGCCGCGCGACAGCCCCGCGGCGATGAACGACGCCGCCTACGGGGCCATGGCGCAGCTCTTGACCGGTTTGTCTCGGTCGAGAACGAGACGAGCAGCGGGCCTGTGCCTGAGCCCGCCGAGGCTCTCCTCACCGCCTCCCCACGGGAGGGCCCGTGGAGCAGGGAGCGGGCTGGAGCAACGCCGGCCGTGGCGGGGCCCGCAGACCCCTGCCGATGCGCGCCTATGCGCGCCTATGCGCGCATGCGCGAACCGAGCTACCATCGACGGCCTGGAGGCCCTGACATGACATACCGCTCCGCTAGCCTGACATCGACCGCGCTCGCCCTCTCCCTCGCCCTCGCCTGTACGGGCGACGACTCCGCGACCACGGCCACCACGGCCACCACGGCCACCACGGCCACCACGGCCACCACCGAGGCGACATCGACGGGCGACACCGCGACGTCCACCGCGACGTCCACGACCACCACCGCGGGCCCCGCAGGCTCGGACTCCAACTCCGACTCTGACGCGACCAGCGTCGGCGAGACGACGACCACCACCACCACCACCGACGGCACCGCGACCGACCCGACGACGACCACCACCACCGACAGCACGACGACGATGGGCGTCACGGACTCGGACTCCGACTCCGACACCAGCACGACCACCGGCGAGCAGTGCATCCCGATGGACTACGAGATCTGCGACAACGGCGAGGACGACGACTGCGACGGTGAGATCGACGAGGCGCTCGACTACGAGATCTGTGACAACGGGGTCGACGACGACTGCGACGGCGAGGTCGACGAGGCCGCCGACAAGGAGACCTGCGACAACGGGATCGACGACGACTGCAACGGCGAGATCGACGACGGGATCTACTGCACCGACTCCGACGACGACGGGATCCCCGACGCCGACGATCCCTTCCCCAACAACCCCGACCTCCCGGGCAAGGCCAACGGCAACCTGGTCTACGCCCACACCTCGTCGACGCTCTTCACGATGGACGTCAACAGCTACGACATCGTCCAGGTCGGCAAGTTCTCCTACGATCAGAGCCCCAGCTCCGTCACCGACATCGCCCTCGACCGCTGGGGCGTGCTCTACGCGATCACCTTCAACGATCTCTTCGTCTGCAACCCGGACGACGCGAAGTGCTACTACCTCGCCGATCTGCCGGCGAGCGCCAACGGCCTGACCCTCCTCCCGCCCGGCGTCCTCGACCCCGACGATGACACCCTGGTCGCGATCTCGGCCAACGGCGACTGGCAGAAGGTCACGCTCGTAGGCAAGCAGGCGAACTTCAGCAAGATGGGCGAGTACGGCCCGGGCTACACCTCCAGCGGCGACGTCTTCTCGATCGCCAATGTCGGCACCTACGGCGCGACCAACAAGTCCGGGGTCGGCGGCGCCGACGTCATCGTCGAGTCCGACCCGATGAACGGCGGCGTGCTCAAGGACATCGCCGTCCTCCAGGGCTACACTGGCGTCTTCGGCCTCGCCGGCTGGCAGGGCAAGATCTTCGCCTTCAACTCTGGGGGTCAGGTCATCCTCGTCGACCCGGAGAGCGGCGACTACGAGGTCGTCAAGGACACCAACAACAGCTGGTGGGGCGCCGGCGTCTACTCGGTCCTCCCGCAGTAGGCATCCGCTCCTGACGGGCGACGCTGAGGACGTCGCCCGACGAAGGGCCGTCGCGCCATCGGCCGGCGGCCTCTCCACTTCTCGCGGCCTCGGACAGGGCTGCTCAGCCCGCTCAGCCCGGGCACTCGGGCCAGTCGCTCAGCCCCCCGAGGTTGGTCACCTGGGTCCGGCCCCCGTCCAGCAGGCTCTGCTTGGCGACCCCAGCGCGCTTGCCCGAGCGGCAGTAGACGACGATCGGCTTGCCCTTGTCGCCGCCCTGGAGCTCGTCGATCTCGGCCGCCTGCGCGTCGATCTGGTCGTGAGGGATGTTGATCGCCCCCTCGACATGACCCTCGGCGAACTCCTCCGCCGTCCGAACGTCGAGGAGCACAGCCCCCTCCTTCCGGACGAGGCGACAGGCGAGCGCGGGATCTCGATCCGGCAAGACCGCCTCCCCGGGCTTCGTCCCCTCCGCCGGCTTCGTCCCCTCCGCCGGCTTCGCCTCGGCGCTCCCCTCCTCGACCTCCGCCTTCGCCTCGCCAGACGGCGCCGAGGAGTTCGCGCAGCCGCCGACCATGACACCTGCGAGCAGGCCCATGCACAGCGTCCGAGTCAGGGAGGGGAGGCGGGAGTGAGGGGACAGAGCGCGAAACATCAGGCCGGGACGATAGCAGAAGTGGCCAAAGAGCCCGACCACAGCGCACACTGTGCGTGATGGGAGATCGTCCGTCGATGCCGCACCCCGCGGTCGCCCCCCCGTCGCTCCTCGACGCGGTGACCCTCAGCGGCGATGAGCTGCGCCGCAAGCTCCGCCAGCGCGCCCCCTTCGCCCGCCGCTACCAGCTCAAGCGCGAGCTCTCCCGCGGGCGGATGAGCAACCTCAGCCTCCACCTCGATCACCTCATCGGTCGCACGGTCGCGCTCAAGTCGCTCTCGCCCAAACGCGCCGGAGATCGCGAAGCGGAGCTCCGCTTCCTCCGCGAGGCGGCGATCCAGGGCCAGCTCGAGCACCCGGCGATCGTCCCGGTCTACGACGTCGGCGTCGATCCGAAGGGCACGATCTACTTCACGATGAAGCGGATCCGCGGGATCAACCTCGACGAGATCCTCGACGGCCTCTCCTGGGGGCGTGAGAGCTTCGCCGAGCTCTACACCCGCCGCCGCCTCCTCCAGGCCCTGGCCAACATCTGCCTCGCCGTCGACTTCGCCCACCACCGCGGAATCATCCACCGCGACCTGAAGCCGAGCAACATCATGCTCGGCGACTTCGGCGAGGTCTATGTGCTCGACTGGGGCCTCGCCCGCCTCGGCGCCGAGCTCCCCGAGGGGGACGCCGATGACAGTGAGGCCAGCGGCTACCGACCCGCCGCCGCCTTCACCCTCCACACCCTGCCCGGCGCGCTCCTCGGCACCCCGGGCTACATGGCGCCCGAGCAGCTCGGCTCCGCCGAAGAGGTCGGCCCGCCCGCCGACGTCTACGCCCTCGGGGCGATCCTCTTCGAGATCCTCACCGGCTCGCCCTTGCACGATCCGGAGAGCGCGACCGATGCGGTGCGCTCGACGATCCAAGGGCCCGCGCCGCGACCGAGCGCTCGCAGCCCAGAGCGCTCGGTGCCCCCAGAGCTCGACGCGCTCTGCCATCACGCGATCCGCCGCGACCCCGGACAACGCCTGGCCAACGCCCGGCTCCTCCACGACGCCCTCGAGCGCTACCTCGCGGGTGAGCAAGACACGGAGCTGCGTCGTGAGCTCGCCGAGGAGCACATCCAGGCCGCCGAGGAGAACCGGCATGCGCCGACAGACCCGGTCGCAGGACGTCGCCGGGCGATCCGCGAGCTCGGGCGGGCCCTCGCCCTCGACCCCGGCAACCTCGCGGCGACCAATTCCCTCGTCGCCCTCCTCGCCGAGCTCCCGAGCGAGACCCCGCCCGACGTCGAGAAGGCGACGACCGCCGCCCGCTACCGCTACTGGCAGGTCGTCGCCCGCCTCTCCGGCTTCGCCTACATGAGCACGCTCCTCTACGCGCCGTTGATCAGCTGGAGCGGCCCGATCGAGCCAGCCCTGGCGGTGCTCTTCTACCTCCTGATCGCCCTCGCCTCGGCGATCTCGTTTTGGATAAGCCGTCAGGAGGCCCCGTCGATCGCCCTGACGCTGACGGTCTGCGTAACCTCGAACCTCGCCTTCGCCATCCTCTCGGGGCTCGCGGGACCGCTGCTCATCACGCCGATGATCCTCACCCTGAACACCGGCGCCTTCGCCCTCCTCCTCGGCCGCCGGCTGCGCTGGTGGATCCTCTCTGCCGGTCTCGCAGCGATCCTCGTCCCCCTCGGGCTCGAGCTGGGCGGTGTGCTGGATCCGAGCTACGCCTTCGTCGACGGATCGATGGTCGTCCGCTCGCGGATGATCAACGCCGAGCCCCTGCCGAGCCTGGTCTTCCTGACGATCGCCTCAGTGACGACGCTAGTGACCGCGACCCTCCTCTTCAGCGAGCTGCGGGAGCTGGTCCTCCGCAGCGAGCGGCGCTCCTATCTGTACACCTGGCAGCTTCGGCAGCTCCTCCCCGGCAAGCTCCGCTAGGAGGCTGTCCTGAGGGTCCCGTCTGTGGCGCCGACGACACGCCGCTGCAGCGAGTCCTCGCGCAAGTCTAGGCGGGGCCCGGGACTCTCGCGCCCCCACTCCGAGAGCGCTATCGCGCCCGCGAGGACCCCCGCGCAGGAACCCCGTGCGACTCCGCTCCTCGCCAGCCGCCCGCTCCTGCCGTCGTGTCCCGGCCGCTCCTGCTCCGCTGACAAGTTGTCACAACGACCTGACATCTCGATCAGAGCGAGGCCTCCCGACGGCCCTTGCGGGCGGCTCCCATGCATCCTTCGCCATCTTCTCGCGCCGGCCCGAGTCTTGCTTCCTATTCCGACGATGTCCTCCCGCGACCGCTGCCTCCGACCGCTCCGCTGGGCCCTGCCCCTCGGGCTCGCGCTCGCGTTCGCCGGCTGCACGGCCCCGGACGAGCTCGAGGCTGAGCTCGCCGCCGACGAGGCTGAGCTCGAGCAGCTCGAGCTCGACGACGATGCGCTGATCGACGACTCGGCCGACGCCTACGCCGATGACACCGTCGAGGCGCTCCCCGAGGCGCCCGCCCATCCGCTCACCGAGCTCCCGCTCACCCTCCTCGCGACCATGGCCTCCGCCGATGTCGAGCGCTCGTCGGCGACGATCCGCGACGAGCGCAACGGACAGATCCTCAGCCTCCGCGTCGGCGATGCGCTCGACGACGATACGACGATCGAGGCGATCGAGCGCGGTCAGGTGCTCCTCCGCCGCGACGAAGCGATCGAGCTCCTCGCCGTCCCCCGAGCGGCGGTGCGGATCGACGACTCCCTCCTCTCCTTCACCGAGGCGCCCGACGCGGACGATCCCGGCACGCTCCGCAACGGGGTCCAGCTCGGCTCCAGCCCCCACTACGAGGTCAAGCACCCCGACAACGCCTGGGGCGAGCGGGCCGCGGTGGTCGCGATCCAGCGGGCCGCGACGATCTACAGCCGAACCGCCCCCGGCGGACCCAAGGTGCACATCGGCGATCTCAGCCGCCGCGGCGGCGGCTACTTCCCCCCCCACCTCTCCCACCGCTCGGGGCGCGACGTCGACGTCGGCTACGTGCTCCTCGGCGACGAAGCCGACGACCGTCGCTTTCGCCGCGCCGACGCGAATAACCTCGACGTCCCCCGGACCTGGGCTCTCCTCCGCGCCTTCATCTCGACCGGCTACGTCCGGATCATCTTTGCAGACACATCGATCCAGCGCCTCCTCTACGACCACGCTCGCGAGTCCGGCGTCGACGAGGAGACCCTCGCAGACCTCCTCCAATACCCCCGCGGCGCCAACTTCCCGGGCGGCTTGATCCGCGACTGGAAGGGCCACCAAAACCACTTCCACATCCGCTTTGGGCCGCCCTCGCGGACCTCCGCGCCCGCCGAGAAATAGTCGCCGACTGCCGGGCGAAGCACGCCTAGGGCGAGCCGCCCGACGCTCTTTGTTGCTGACATCTGCTGCGGTGGCCCGCCAGAGCGCTCACCTGCCGACATCGCCGAGGAGCACGTCAAGCTCCGCCCAGACCCGATCGCAGAGGCCGACGCGGAAGACCGCAGCCCGAAACTCCGAGTGCTCTGCCCGGTAGAGCCGGAGCTTCCTCGGCGAACCCTCCAGCGAGGCCCGGGCGTTCGCGAGGCGATCGGCCGCCTTGACGATCAGCGCCGCCCGGCAACCATGCTCCTCGACGTCGATCTCGGCGAGGCGCGAGTGCAGCGCTACCTTGCGAACCTTCCTGGTCTTCCCCGGCGGATCGCTGACCAGATCGACCGCGACGGTCACCGTGTCGCCGAAGCGCAGGCGCAGCTCTTCGGCCTCAACAGGCGTGTCCTCGAGGACATCATGCAGCCACGCGACCGCGTGGAGGACCGGATCTCCAGCGAGGACCAGCTCGTCGACGATCTCGGCGACGGCCGCGAGGTGGACATGATAGGGCCGCTCCCCATAGCGCTGATCGCCGTGGGCACGGATGGCAAAATCACGGGCAGAGAACTCTTCCACAGCCTACGATCCCTACGATCCCTACGATCCCTACGATCCCCAGAGCGACTCGACCCGCTCCTTGACCTTCCGACGACCGTCGTGAAACCCCGGCAGCGCCCGCATCGGCGCCAAGATCGGGCAGTGCTCGGTCCACTCAAGGTCGATGAGCACCGAGTCCGCGGCCCGGTTGAAGTACTCCAGGGCGGTCTCCGGCTCGCCGACCAAGCAGTACTCCTCGGCAGCGAGCTGACAGATCATCGAGGCCATGCGGGGGTTGATCCGGCCGTTGAGGATCTCCCGGAGGTACTCCGCGGACGGAGGCTCCAGACCGAGCGCGGCCTTAGCGTAGGCAACGCTCGCAATGCTAACAAAGTCGGACTCCCCCTCGAGCTCGCCGAGGATCCGCTCGAGGGTCTCGCGATCGTCGTACCAGGCCGCGACCCTGAGCTGGAGCACGCTGATAGGACCGCCGACGACGTGCTTCTTCAGCTCCTTCACCGCCCAGGCGTAGGTCTCCATGTCACCGCGCAGCGCCGAGCAGCGGGCATACTCGAAAAACCCCGCCGGCTGCCTGGGCTGGAGCGCGAGCGATGTCCGGATGAGCTGGAGCCCCTCGTCGGCCCGCCCCGCCTCACACTGGAGATTTCCGAGGTACTGGAGGGCGGCCGGATAGGCGGGAGCGCCGGCGAGACAAGCCCGGAGCGCGACGACCGCATCGCGCAGCCGCCCCTCCTGGACCGCGAGCGTCGCCAGGGCGAAGCGGGTCTCCGGAAAATCGCTGGCCTGGCGGCGGGCGAGGCTGACCGCGGCGTCGACCTTCTCCTCCCACCGGACCTCGCCCTCGATGCTCGCGCCGATAAACCATCCCCGCAGGGTCATCAGCGCCAGGAGCGGGATGATCGGCGTGAAGGTCGGGTACCTCTGCTGCATCTGCTCAAAGTTGAGCAGACCCGCCGAGTAGATCCCCCGCGGTGAGGCGAGAAGTCGCCGGGTCTGGCGACAGAGCTCCACCACCTCGTCGCTGCCATGCTCGCGATAGCTCGCGTAGAGCAGCTCAATCCGCAGCTCTTCGCCGATCTGCTGAGCCAGGAGATCCTGAAACTCAAAGGGGTCCGCTGTCGAGCCCTCGAAGCGATGGCTCCACAGCAGGGTCCCCCCCTCGACCTCGATCAAGCGGACGGTGACCCGCGCGTTGGCACCGGCGACCTGGATCGTCCCGTCGATCACGTAGACGACGCTCAGCGCCTCGCCGAGCATCGCGGGATCTCGAGTCTCGGCGAAGCGGGCCGACGACGACGCGCTCGCCACCTCGACCCCGTGGGTCCGCCCGAGGAGATCGACGATCGACTCGCCGAGCGCCTCGCCGAGGTAGTCATGCTCGCTGCGCCCGCGAAAGCGCAGCGGCAGCACGGCGACCCGCCCCATCGTGTCGGCGGGGGTCCGCCGGGTGAGGGTCGCGGTCGAGCCCGCGTTCAACCGTCGTGAGGTCGTCGCGGTCGAGCGGGTGACCGAGCGCATCAGCTCCCCCGTCGCCGTCGTCGACGCGAGGCTCGTCTGGAGCATCGACGCGCACTTCTCCGGGGTCTGGCCGATGCTGCCGAGCCAGTCGATGAGCGCCCCCGCGATAGCTGAGGCCGACTCCGGGCGACGAGCCGGCTCGCGCTCCAAGCAGTAGAGCACCAGCTCGCTGAGCCTCTCGGGGATCTCCGGGACGAGCCGCCTCGGATCGGGCGCCGTCTCGTTCAGGCGGGCGATCGCCGAGGCTAGCGGCGTCTCGCCGCGAAACGCCAGCTCGCCCGTCAGCATCTCGTAGAGCAGGAGCCCCAGCGCGTAGATGTCGGTCCGCGGATCGGTGCTCTCGCTCGTCACCTGCTCCGGCGCCATATAGACCAAGGTGCCGACCGTGCCGACCGTGTGCGCCGCGGTGTTCTGGGTGAAGGCGCGGGCGATCCCGAAGTCGGTGACGACCACCCGTCCCGAGCGCTCGACGAGGATGTTCGCCGGCTTGAGATCGCGATGGATCACGCCGGCCCCGTGGGCCGCCGCCAGCCCCTCGCCGATCATCCAGGCGATCGACGCGGCCCGCACCGGCGTCAGCCGACCTGCCCGCTTGATCAGCTTGGCGAGGTCCAGGCCCGAGACGAACTCCATCGTCAGATAGTGACGCCCCTCCGCGTCGCCGAGATCGTGGGTCCGGGCGACGTTCGGGTGGGTGATCTTGCGGGCGAGGCGGACCTCCCGACGGAAGCGCTCGACCGACGCCTCGGAGGCTGTGATCTCTAGGGTCTTGAGGGCGACCATGTCGCCGACCATCGTGTCGCGGGCCTGATGGACGACCCCCATCCCACCGCGGCCGAGCTCGCGGAGCAGCTCGTAGCGCCCGGCGAAGAGCGACTCAGGAGCGTGGATCGGCACCCCGCCGACGGCGAGCATGCCAAACGTGTCCGCGTGGTCCTCCTCCCCCGGAGGCGCGGCCATCGTCGCCCCGCTGCCGATAGAGTCCGGAGGTCGCTCGACATCGCTCACAGCGTCTCCCAGTCTAACAAAACACCCCGCCGCGCTGACGGCATTCCTCTCCCGTCAGACGCTCAGGCCTGCGACCGTGCGGACTGGTCGCGAAGCCCCAGGCGATAGGGTGCAGTGTCAGCTCCGTCTGCACTCGCGCCTAGCGGACCCAGAGGGTCCCAGGCTGGTTGTCGTTGCAGCAAGCGCTCGACCACCCGGTGTTCGCCCGCAGGCCCGTCGCGCCCCCCTTGAAGAAGAGCTGCTCCGCCGCGTAGGGGGTCGGGTAGTAGTGGTTGGCCCCCGCATACGTGCCGAGGTCACCGTTCATCCCCCCCATCGCGTCTGCGCTGGTCTGATACGACGTAAGGATCCACGAGTCGTCGGGGCTCGCGGCGAGGGCCGGGCGGTTCGAGCACTCGAGATCGCTCGGCCAGACCTCGTTGTCGGCCGCAGCCCGGGTGTACCAGGAGATGAACTTCGGATCGTCGGGGCGGATCTCGAAGACCTGCGTCCCCGGAACGCCGATGAAGCGCGTGATCTCGGCGGTGCTCCGGCGGCACGACTTGGTCCCAGGAATGCAGGGGTTCGGCCCGTAGGCGCCGTTCTCGACCGCGTGACCGCTAGAGAGCGCGGTGATCTGCATGAGCAGGGTCCAGCCGCCCCCGTCGGTCGTCATGTCACAGTGGACCTCGAGCGCGTCGCTCGGATCGCCGCCGCCCGGGTCGATCATGTAGACCCCGTCCTCGCTGACCCCCGCGTCCTCCATTAGCTGGAGGCAGGAGGCGCACAGCGGCGCCTCTTCGCCGTTGCAGTCGAGGTCGACGCCGGGGCCCGCACAGATCGCCTCAAGAGCGACGGGGTTGATCGCCGCGTCCCCGTCGTTGCAGTCGAGATCGTTGCGCACGTAGCCAGGCGGCGCCTCGCACTGGTTCTCGCCCCCCTCCGCATCGCCGTAGTTGTCCATGTCGACGTCCGGATACCAGGCGGTCTCGGGGTTGATCTCCGGGTCGCTGTCGTCGCAGTCAAGATCGTTGTCGACATAGCCCTCTGGGGCCTCACAGGCCATGACCGTCACCTCCGGATCACCGTAGGTGTCGTCGTCCTCGTCGGCGTACCAGACCGCCGACGGGCAGCCCGTGCTCGTCGACTCCCCCGTCGTATCAACGCTGGTCGTCGCCGTCGTCGCCGTCGTCGCCGTCGTCGCCGTCGTCGCCGTCGACCCGTCGCTCGTCCCGTCGGTGCTCTCCGTTCCATCACCGGTCGTCGTCGACGTCATCGTCGCAGACGCGGTCATCGTCATCGTCACCGCAGTAGTCGTCGCCGAGGCCTCCGTGGTCTCCTCGCCGCCCGCACAGGCGCCACACAGAGCCACCGCTCCGATCGTCAAAGACCCCAACCAACCCCGCTGACCGCGACCAAGCTCGTTCACAACGCGATGGTAGCAGCCGCCGAGGCCCGCGAGCTGCCGAGGAGGCCGCTGCGATGGAACTCGTCGACGATCGCTGCGCGAGAGCACGCGGCCCATCCCACCGCGCGCGTGATCGAGCGATGCACGGCCTTCGCCCGCGGCCAACGAGGGCGCCACGCCCACCTCGAGGGCCGTGGTGAGCACCCCGTCCGCTCTCGCGCCGCAACGCCGGTCCTCTTGGCCCCGACCAAACGCCGCCGTCCCCGGCCGTGGCGCAAGCTTCGGCGGAGTCGAGAGGAACGGCGAGGGTCGCCGAGGACCGCCGAGGGCCGCCGAGGACCGCCGAGGACCGCCGAGAGCCGGCGAGTACGCGACCTTCGCCGCGACCTCCTAGGAGCCGTCGGGGACGTTGGCCCGCAGCTCCGCCAACCAGGTCACCGACTCCGAGTCGCTCGGCGCCCGCCAGTCACCGCGGGGCGAGAGGGACCCGCCAGAGCCGACCTTCGGCCCGTTCGGCACGCAGCTCCGCTTGAACTGCGAGATCTGGAAGAAGCGGAAGACGAAGACCTCGAGCCAGCGCTTGATCGTCGCGAGGTCATACTCGCGCCGGCCCGCCTCGGGAGTCCCCCCCGGCCACTCACCGCGCGCGCGATCAGACCAGGCATGGTGGGCCAAGAACGCGACCTTGCTCGGACGAAAGCCGAAGCGCGTGATGTAGTAGATGTTGAAGTCCTGGAGGTCGTAGGGGCCGATCTTCGCCTCGGTGCTCTGGGCAGGCGCGTCTCCGCCCCCCGCCTCGTCGCCGCCCGGAACTAGCTCCGGTGAGATCTCAGTGTCGACGATCGACTGGAGCACCGCGGCGGTCTCCGGGTCGACCTCCCCCGCCTCGATCACCCAGCGGATCAGGAACTGGATCAGCGTCTTCGGCACCGACGCGTTGACGTTGTAGTGCGACATGTGATCGCCGACGCCGTAGGTCGCCCAGCCGAGCGCCAGCTCGGAGAGATCACCTGTCCCGAGGACCATCGCCCCGTGGTGATTGGCGAGGCGGAAGAGATGCGAGGTCCGCTCGCCCGCCTGGACATTCTCAAAGGTGATGTCGTAGACCGCCTCGCCGGCGTGATACGGGTGGCCGATGTCCTCCATCATCCGCAGGCAGGAGGGCCTGATGTCGATCTCTCGGGCGGTCGTGCCGAGCGCTCGCATCAGCTTCCAGGCGTTGTCGTAGGTCCGCGACGAGGTGGCGAAGCCCGGCATCGTGTAGGCGAGCACGTTGCTGCGCGGGAGGCCGAGGCGGTCCATCGCCTTCGCCGCGACCAAGAGCGCCTGCGTCGAGTCGAGCCCGCCCGAGACCCCGAGCACGATCTTCTCGATCTTCGCCGCCTGCAGGCGCTTGCACAGGCCGTGGACCTGGATGTTGTAGGCCTCGTAGCAGTGCTCGTCGCGGCGGGCGGCGCCGCTCGGGACGAAGGGATAGCGATCGACCCGACGCCTCAGCCCCCCGGTGCCCGCGCTCTCGCGGTGATCGAGGTTCAGCTCAAAGGCGATCCGACGGAACTCGCGCAGGCGCTCGCGGTTGTCGGCCATCGAGTCGCCGAAGGAGGTGAGGCGCAGGCGCTCCTGCTCAAGCCGCTCGATGTCGACGTCGGCGATCACCAGCTCCTCTTCGCCGGAGAAGCGCTCAGACTCGCCGAGAAGCGCCCCATTTTCGTAGATCATCGCGTGACCGTCCCAGGCGAGATCAGTCGTCGACTCGCCTGAGCCCGCCGCAGTGTAGAGATAGGCGGCGACGCAGCGCCCCGAGTGACCAGCGCAGAGCCCCTTGCGGTAGTCCGCCTTGCCGATCGTGATGTTGCTCGCCGAGAGATTGCAGAGCACCGTCGCCCCGGCCAGCGCCGCGTAGGTGCTCGGCGGGATCGGGACCCAGACGTCCTCGCAGATCTCCGCGTGGACCCGGAGCCCAGGGAGGTCGGACGCCGTGAAGATCAAGTCGGCGCCGAAGGGGACGACCTCGCCGCAGATCGTCACCTCGCGGGCGAGCGCCTGGCGAGCGCTCGCGAAGAGCCGCCCCTCGTAGAACTCGCGATAGTTCGGCAGATAGCTCTTGGGCACGACCCCGAGGATCGACCCGCGATGGAGCGCGACCGCGCAGTTGAAGAGACGCCCCTCCACCCGAAGCGGCAGGCCGACCCAGACCAGCGGCATCAGCTCACGGCTGGCCTGGACCACAGCCATCAGGCCCTCAAGACAGGCGCCCAGCAGCGACTCCTGGTGGAAGAGATCGTCACAGCTATAGGCGCTGAGGCCGAGCTCGGGGAAGACCACCACCGCGGACCCGGTAGCGCTAGCCCGGCCGAGCAGCTCGATCGTCCGAGCGCTGTTGAAGGCCGGATCAGCGACCCGAAGCGAAGGCACACAGACCGCGACCCGGGCGAACCCATGGCGGTAGATCGACGAGAAGGGCAGGTTCGCGGCGGTCATCGGCGGCTGGATTGTACCCCCAAGCAGGACCCGACCCCGAAAGATGACCCGGCAGCGCAGACAGGGCGACCATGAGCGTATCCTCGCCCTCGAAGGGGCCTTGGAGAGCCCCTCCCCCGGGGGCGAGCTCCTCGACCTCCTCTCATCATGGCCCTTAGGACAGACGTCTGAGACAGCTTCGAGTTCGTCGTGGGAGGTCGTGGGAGGTCGTGGGAGGTCATCAAGTGCGCTGGCTGGACCTCCACAGCGACGGGATCTCGACGAGCTCTGTGAGGCGATCAAACGCGCCCCCCGTCGCACCTCGCCGACCCGGCGCACCCGGCCCTCGCCATGACCGACAGAGTCGACGACGGGGACGAGAACGCAGCTCGACGACCTCTCGCTCAGAGAGCCGTCGTGGGGAGCGACGCACGCGCCCGCAGACTAGCCCCGTCCCGAGGCTCGCCGTCGCCCGCCCGCGCTGACGAGCGCCTCGTGGATCGCCTCCGCGTCCGCGGCCTCGGGCTCGCTGAGATAGCGGACATGCCCCCCCTCAAGCGCCGCTATCGGCACACCGTCGCGATAGGTCAGGCGATTGCCGAGGACCGCCGGCAGACGCTCGCCAGGGGTGAGCACGCCGATGAGGTTGAGCGGATCGCTGGCGGCGACCGTCACCAACCGCCCGCTCGCCCCGCGACGTCGTCGTGAGCGGAGGAGCCCGACCGCCTCGGGCAGGGCGAAGTGCTCACCGCCGGTCTCGGCACCGCTGACGAAGTAGCCGCCGCGAAGCTCGCCGCGGGCCTCGAGGCGACGGAGCACCCGGAGAAGATCACGCCACCGCGGCATCGCCCGCTCGCGCGCCAGGAGCCCGCGAAAGACCACACCATAGCGCTTGAGCAGGGCCCACGCGCAGCGCTCGATCGCGTCGTAGTCGACCCCTGAGAGGGTGAAACGGCCGGCATCGGGCGCCTCCGACTCCCCCTCGGCGTCGGCCTCGGGCGGGCGCACGAGCGACCAGCGACCGGCGCGCTCCATCGGCCCAAAACCCGGCCGTGGCGGTCGACCGCGCGAGCCCCTGCCCCGCCGTCGCGACTGCGCCTTGGTCCCGCCGACGAGCGCCCGGAGACCGGCAAAACCATCGGAGGTGACAAGCCCGCGCGCGACGAGCTCCCCGAGGCCGACCTCGACCTGGGCCCGGAGGAGGCGCCCCTGCGAGACGAGCTCAGCGAAGAAGAGCGCCCCTCTCCGCTCCAGGAGTCGATAGAGCGCGGTCGCGTCGGCCGAGAGGTCGCCTATCGAGGCGGCCGTCGGCGAGAGGCTCGCCCAAAGATCGGCCTCTTCCCGCGGCAGGAGGGCGATCGGCGTCGACTTCACGGGACCGTTGCCCCGCGACTTGCCGGCCGCTGACGGCGCTCCGAGGCGCGACCATACGACCTGTCCCGACAAACATATAGAGTCCAGCCATCCGGGCTCGTAGTCGGCGACGCGGGCGCTCAGGACCTCCGACTCCCAGGCGGCCGCTGGCGCCTCAAAGCCCGCGAGCTGAGCGACCGTCCGGGCGAGCGCCGCAGGTCCCCGCGCCGGCGGATCGAGGTCGACGCCCTGCCACTCGAGGAGGAAGGCGATGAACTCGGCGGTGGTGACCGGAGCTATCTCCTGCCGCAGCCGGTGGAGCGTACCGCGGTGGATCCGGGCGAGGAGGCCGCGCTCACACCACTCCTCAGCGCCGTCCAGCTCCGGAGAAAAAGTCCCGCGGAGGGCGAACCCCTCGACCTCGAGGGCGATGAGCGCCGCGTCGATCGCCGCCTGCGGGAGGCCGAGCTCGGCGGCGAGGCGGCCGGCCTGGACCGGGCCTAGGCCCTCTAGGCGCCCGCGGACCAGCTCGACCAGCGCCGGCTCAGGCTCCCAGCTCCGGTCCAGCGCCGCCGGGGGCTCGACCGGCGGCGCGAGGAGGATCCCCTCGCCCAGGGCGGCGCGGAGCTGAGGCAGGCGCTCCGCCGCGATCCAGAGGCGGGCCCCGCTCGGGCTCCGGAGCTGAGCCGCCCGCCGAGCGACCGTCAAGCCTTCGAGGAGCTCGCGCCAGCCCCCACCGTCACGACGTCTCCCGGCGTCGCCCTCCTCTTCGGTCATGTAGCCGAGCCAGCACAGCGCGTCGTGCAGCTCGTCGGCGTCGAGGGCCCGCGGCCAGACCTGGGCCCGGACCTCGGCGATGACCTTAGCGTCGAGGGCTCCGAGCGCCTGTGCGTCCTCCCCCGCTAGCGAGCGCCGCAGGTACACCGCCTGGGTCCGCCGCTCCTCCAAGGGCGCATCGTCGAGGAACGCGTAGGGCCGCGCGGTCAGGACCTCATGGGCCAGCGGCGAGGGCTCCGGCAGCTCGACCGCGTGGAGCTTCTTCTGGCCGCCGGTGATCCCCTCGATCAGCGCGAGAAAACCATCGACGTCCATCGCCTCGGTCAGGCAGTCGTCGATCGTCTGGGCCACCAGCGGATGGTCGGGGATCTCCCGATCACCGGCGATGTTCTCGAGGCAAGCCCCCTGGTCCGGGAACACCACGCCGGCGAGATCTTCGGCGATCATCCGCTGGATCGGCGGCGGCACCCTCTTCCCGCCCCGCCGCCGCGGGACCGCCAGCGAGCGGCTGGTGTTCCACCGCCAGCGGACCGTGAACATCGGCGCGTCGAGGAGCGCCTGGACGAGGATGTCGCGGACGCCCTCGCCGCGGAGAAAGTCGAAGACGTCGGTGATCGGGAAGGAGTGGACCGCGCCTAGAGAGATGACGATCGCGTCGTCAGTCGCGGCCGCCTGCAGCTCAAAGTTGAACGACCGGCAAAAGCGTTTGCGCAGGGCCAGGCCCCAGGCGCGGTTGATCCGCGAGCCGAAGGGCGAGTGGATCACGAGCTGCATCCCGCCGCTCTCGTCGAAGAAGCGCTCGACGACGATCGTCTCCTGGGTCGGCATCGCCCCGAGCGCGCTCTGGGCCGCGCCGAGGTAGTCTGTCACCTGCTGCGCCGCCTCTGGGCAGATCGCGACCTCCTCGGCGAGCCAGGCCGCGGCGCCCTGCCTGCCTTCGGCGTCGATCCGTCGGCCGACATCGCCGCGAAGATCGGCGACCGCCGCCGAGAGCTCGGCGGTCCTCCCCGGCGCCTCTCCGAGCCAAAAGGGCATCGTCGGCGGCTGCCCGGCGGCGTCCTCGACCCGGATCCGCCCCGGCTCGACCTTGAGGATCCGCCAAGCCGTCGCCCCGAGCTGGAAGACATCCCCGGCCATGCTCTCGACCGCAAAGTCCTCGTGCACCGAGCCGACGATCGCCCCCGCAGGCTCGCGGACGACGTCGTAGTCGGCGGTGTCGGGGATAGCTCCGCCGTTTTGCATCGCCGTGATCCCGGCCGAGCGACGGCCGCGGATCTGACCGTGGACCTGGTCGCGATGGATCAGCGCCGCCCGACGACCGCGCCGCGTCGAGAAGCCGTCCGCGAGCATCGTCAGCACCTCCTCAAAGCGCCCGCGCTCGAGCTCGGCATAGGGCGCCGCGCTGCGGACCAGCGAGAAGAGGGAGTCCTCGTCGTACTCATCGGTCGCCGACATCGCGACGATCTGCTGGGCGAGGATGTCGAGCGGCGCGACCGGGACAAGCAGCCTGTCGAGTTCCCCCCGGGCGAGCGCTCGGAGCAGCGCTGCGCACTCGATGAGATCGTCGCGGGTGGTCGGGAAGATCCGCCCCTTCGGGACCTCGCCGACCCGATGCCCGGAGCGGCCGACTCGCTGGAGAAAGCCGGAGATCGACCGCGGAGAGCCGATCTGGCAGACCAGGTCGACCGTGCCGATGTCGATCCCGAGCTCCAGCGAGGCGGTCGCGACCAGGACCTGGAGCTCGCCCGCCTTGAGCCGCAGCTCTGCCCGCAGGCGCTGGTCTTTGCTCAGCGATCCGTGATGGGCCGCCACCGCCGTCTTGCCGAGGCGATCGCCGATATGTCGGGCGACCCGCTCGGCGAGGCGCCGACTGTTGACGAAGATCAGCGTCGTCCGATGCTCCCGGCTGAGCGCCGCCATCCGATCGAAAAGCTCGTCCCACTGCGTGTGGGCGATCACCGCCTCGAGGAGCGAGGGCGGGAGCTCGATCGCCAGGTCGAGGGTTCGGCGAGAGCCGTGATCGACGACTGAGCACTCGCCCCCCGTCCCCGCGAGGAAGCGGGCGACGGCCTCGATCGGCCGCTGCGTCGCGGAGAGCCCGATCCGCTGGAGCGACTTGCCGCTCTGGGCGACCAGCGCCCGCAGGCGCTCGAGCGTCAGGGCGAGGTGGGAGCCGCGCTTGCTGCCGACCACCGCGTGGATCTCGTCGACGATCACGACCTCGACCTCGGCCAGCATCCGCCGACCACCGGCGGAGGTCAGGAGGATGTAGAGCGACTCTGGCGTGGTGACAAAGAGATGCGGCGGATGCTTGACCATCCGCGCCCGCGCCGAGCTCGGGGTGTCGCCGGTGCGCACCGCGGTCGTGATCGTCGGCGGGTCGAGGCCTAGGCGGGTGAGCTCCTCGGTGATCCCGACCAGCGGCGCCTGGAGGTTGCGCTCGATGTCGTTGCTCAGCGCCTTCAGCGGCGAGACGTAGACCACCCGCGTGGTCGGCCGCAGCGTCCCCTCGAGGCCGTCGCGGACCAGGCCGTCGATCGCCGCGAGGAAGGCCGCGAGGGTCTTCCCGGAGCCGGTCGGCGCCGCGATGAGGGTGTGACGACCGGCGCTGATCGGCGGCCATCCCTCCCGCTGCGGCGCGGTCGGCTCGCCGAAGGTCCGGCGAAACCAGCCGGCGACCGCCGGGTGAAAGGCGTCGAGAACCGAGACTGGAGGCGTCGGCGCGTCGGGCATCGCAGCCGTCGACGGTAGCGCCCTTCGCTCCGCGCGTGTAACGCCACAGACCGCGCAGGCCGCAGAGCGACCGCCCCTGGGGCTTCGTGAGGACCGTCGCGGAGTCCTCCACAAAGGCTGTCGCAGAGTCCTCCACAGAGGCTGCCGCAGAGTCGATCGCGGAGCCCGTCGCAGAGCCGCTCGCGAATACAGACACGCGGAGCCCGTCGCAGAGTCGATCGCGGAGCCCGTCGCAGAGCCAATCGCGAATACAGACGCGGAGCCCGTCACAAAGGTCGTCGCGAAGCCAATCGAAGGGCCCGTCGCGACGATCGTCGCGACGACCGTCGAAGCCCGTCACGCGGGGCGGCATCTCTAGGACCGTGTCGATCTCTCCTGCCAGCTCCTGCCAGCTCCTGCCAGCTCCTGCCAGCTCCTGCCAGCTCCTGCCATCCCTCGCGACAGCGTCATTCGGTCAGCGCAGAGAGACGGTCGAGCTGCTGAGGTGAAGCTGGAGCGCACCGGTCTGCCGCAGCGGCCTCGTCCTAAGGCGATACCGCGTCACGAAGGTAGATGACCCCGAGCACGCAAAGCCCGAGCCCGAGCATGACCGCGGGCGAGAGCCCGAAGCGCCACGAAGCGTAGAGGAGCACCGCGAGGACCACGGGGGCCATCCATCGCCGCCCCTCCACGTCGACCCGCAAGCGCCACGCGAGCGCCCCACCGATCAGCGCAAACCACACCATCGCCGCGACAGCGCCGAGCTCGATCGCCGCGGGGTCGAGGTCCATGTCGACGATCCGGACCAGGAGCTGATCCGAGACCGCATAGGCGTTGTCGACCAGGGCGATCGGCACCAACGCCGCGCCCGCCCCCAGGAGACGAACGCCTCGGCGAAGAGAGGCCTCACGCTCACGCTCGACCACCGCGTCGAGACCGCTGCGCGCCTGCCCCCCCTCTCCCATCGCCAACCACCATGCATCGACAGGGATGACCTGGCCACCCTCGAAGTCTCTGTGTGTCGTCTCCTCTCTCCTGCGACAGAGCATCGCCGCGGCGCCAGGGAGCGGTACCGTCTCGGGAGGCAGAGAACGAACGACGACCGCCCGGGAGCACCCGAGGCGGCCGTCCTCGCGCCGACCCCTGCGGACCTGCGCGTCGCATCGCTCAGCCGATCAGAGCATGGTGCACTCGACCTCGTTGGCCGCGCCGGGCGAGCCGAACTCGTCGACGTTGTTCGGGCTGTCGAAGACCACGGTCGAGAAGCACCAGTTGTTGATGTCGTCGTTGGCGGTCGCGTCGAGCTGGTCGGGCTTGAGGTGGAACGAGATCCCCGTGTCGCCGGGCTTGCCGAGGTACTTGGCGGTCACGTCGAGCACATCGTTTGAGTTGAGGAGCACGACCTGATCATCGCCCGAGTTGTTGAAGGCCGGGTTGGCGCCGTAGTGGGCGTCGGCTGGCGTGGCGTAGGGCCACTTGTCGGGCGCGTTGCGGCCGAGCCAGGCGTAGCCGCCGGGGGCGACGAGCGTCTCGACCAAAATCTCGCCCTTCTGGTTCGGGTTCAAATTCTCGTCCAGGATGATCAGGCCGTCGAGGTTCACCGACTTGTCGCTGAGGTTGTGGACCTCGATCCACTCGCAAACATCGTTGGCGCAGGACGGGTCCCACATGATCTCGGTGACGATGAGCTCCCCTGGCAGGAGATCGTCGACGCCGATGACCTCGTTTTGCGGGGCCATGTAGCCCTCGAGGTCGCCGAGCATCCGCGGCTCGATCTTGAAGCCGCCGAAGGCGTAGTGCAGCGGCCCGTTGATCGCGGTGAAGGACGCGCCGACGCCGAAGAGCGGGAAGTCGGGGGCGTTGTCGTAGACGTTGTAGATGAGCTTGTCGACGAGGAGCTGATCGACCATATCGCCGACGGCGAACTCGTCGAAGCCGAGCTCATCCTCGACGCCGAGCGGCTCCCCTTCGATCCGCACGAGCACGCCCTCCCAGGGCTCCGCGGTCTCCTCGGCGCCGAGCACCGCGAGGTCGACCAGCTCCGGCGCGGGGAGGAGCCCCTTGTTGCCGGTCGCCGTGACCTCGCCGAGGCTCGCGTCGACCTCTGTGAGGCCCTCGAAGTCGCCGGTGATCCCGACGAGGTCGACCTCATCGCCGAGCTCGAGGCCCGAGATGTCCGGGCCCTTGTCGCCGACGAAGACCCAGACACCGCTGTACTCACCGCCGTCGGGCTCCTGAAGGAAGAGCCCGTCGGTCGCCTTGGCGGTGACGATCACCCCGAGGACGTTGATCTGCGTGTTGAGCGGGATGAGCTCCCCTTGGATGTCGTAGATCGTGTCCTCATCGACACCGCCGGTGGTCGTCCCGTCCGTCGTCCCGTCCGTCGTCCCGTCCGTCGTCCCGTCCGTCGTCGTCGTCGTCGTCGGGTCCGTCGTCGTCGTCGTTGTCGTCGTCGTCGTCGTCGTCGTCGTCGGGTCCGTCGTCGTCGTCGGGTCCGTCGTCGTCGGATCGCTGGTCACCGAGGTGGTCGTGCTGGTCGGGTCGGTCATCGTCGGCGAAGTGGTCTCGCCGGAGGTTGAGGTCGTCGGATCCGTCGAGGTCGATGTCGTCGAGGTCGACGTCGACGGGTCGCCGGTCACACTCGCGGTCTCGGAGACCACGGCGTCATCGCCACTACACCCGGCGAGGCCGAGACCGGCGAGGAAGAGGAGGGAGGTGCTGCGAAGGAGGGTCAAGCGCATGGACATCAAGGAACCTTTCGAGTCGTGGCCGCGCGAAGCTAACGACCGCGCGCTGTCCGGTTCAAGCGATCCCGCGCGCACTCCAGATGGGTACCGGGCCCCCCAGAGAGCTCTGCGCGAGAACGCACAAGTCCCCTCTGCGCGTCGCGAGGACCGGGACACAGCGCTCTCGCGGATCCCGCGCGTGGCGTCAATGTCGCGTCCAGAGACACCTGTGCGTCCCCTTCAGCCGCCGATCGCAAATCCAACGGAGATCCCCCGCCCTTCGGCCGCAGACAGGAGCCGCCGACACACCGCTCTAGCGTTCTCCCTCACCGACGCGACCACCGGACGTGACTGGAGCTACAGGTCGCCAAGGAATCGAACCCTGCCCGCTGGATTTGGAGTCCTGCAGCCCCACCAAGAAGCGACCTTTGTTCTTTGTTCTTTGTTCTTTGTTCTTGTTCTTGTCCTTTGCCCTTTGTCCTTTGTCCTTGTCCTTTGTCTCGTGCTCTCCGAGTCTCCGAGTCCCCGAGCCTCGCCCTTCGGCCCGAACCTCCCGGGCTACAACCTGGCGGACGGGACCGGACGGGACCGGACGGGCCGACCCGCAAGGTGCGGGCGCAGCGAGCTACGGAGGATGAGGGGATCGAACCCCCAAGGGCGCTCTACGCCTCGCCCGAGTTCGAATCGGGTGCCGTCGCCAACCTTCGGCTTGATCCTCCAAATATCATAACCACTACAAACTCTATACATGAGCGTCACCAAGCCTCCTGAGGAGGAGACTCCTCCTCCATGCGACGATGCTCTTGAGCGTTGATTCGGAGGGCGAGGGAGTCGAACCCTCAAGAGCGCTATTCTACGCCTCGACCGAGTTCAAATCGGCTGCAGTCGCCAGGTCTGCTTGGCCCCCCTGGTATGGGTAAAATGGACGGAGAGAGCGGGGATCGAACCCGCAAGGGCCTGTGTTTAGCCTCGTCCGGTCTCCAACCGGATGCCGTCGCCTGCCGTCGGCTGGCCTCTCCAAAAGTGCGGAGGGTGAGGGGATCGAACCCTCAAGGGTCTATGCGACCTCGCTCGGCTAGCAACCAAGTGCCGTCGCCATCCATCGGCTTGACCCTCCACAAAAAACCCCAGGGCGCCCCTAGAGACACAATCCCACCTAGTGGGCCGACCCGCCTCATGAGGCGAATCAGCACAGGCTCCCACATATCCTCGCAGGTCGCGAGATGTAGGACACTTGGCTAGCTAGGCGGTCCTGCGCTATCAGGACGCGCTCCGTGAGCACCTCGCGAACGTCAGGAGCGGCTGTAGAGGCCCAGACTCGCCGATGATCGCGACCACCCAGAACTAGACCAGACGCCCGACCAGCAGCTCGCAGCCCGGGAGGGCGCGGCGGAGATCGCAACGTGGTGGGTGTTCGTGATTACGCGGAACATGGCGGACTTCATCGCTTCGAGAATCTATGTATCTCTAGACTCGACGGGGGTCAAGTACATATTTTCAACATTCTTTGTCCTCTGGTCAATGCGCGATGGCGACACACGCAGAATACATAGAGTCGGCCCCCCCTCGCGCCCGGACCTGCCCCGGGGCCCACACTCAAGCTTCCCCAGCAAACCTCGCTCAAGCCTCCAGCATGCCTCCCCCGTCGATGACAAAGCGCCCAGCGCTCGCGGGGCTGGGAGCACCGCCAGGCTGCGAACACGCCCGGGCGACCCTTGCCGAGACCCCTCACCTTTGCCAAGCTCGCTCGCCCATGAGCGCGCCCGCCGACCCGACCGCCGCCGCTGCGGCCCTCGCCGCTGAAGACACACGCTACATGCGTGAGGCGCTGCGCCTCGCCGACGAGGCGGCAACCCGGGGCGACGTGCCGGTCGGCGCCCTGGTCGTCCAGGACGGGGCGATCATCGGCACCGGCTTCAACACCCGCGAGGGCGCGGCCGACCCCTGCGGCCACGCAGAGATCGTCGCCCTCCGCGACGCATGTCGCTCGACCCGACGCTGGCGGGTCGACGGCGCGACCCTCTACGTCACCCTCGAGCCCTGCCCGATGTGCGCCGGCGCGTTGGTCAACGCCCGGGTCCGCCGTGTGGTCTACGGCGCCGACGATCCGAAGGCGGGCGCGGTCCGCAGCCTCTACCAACTCTGCGACGATCCCCGGCTCAACCACCGCCTCGAGATCAGCGCCGGAGTTCTCGCGGGTCCCTGCGCGGCCGTCCTCTCCGAATTCTTCCGATCGATCCGCGAACGTCGACGCGGCCGAGGACGGAGCGCACCTCGCTGGCGTTGAGCCGGGCCGGCGGCGGGATCCTCCGCCCCTCGGCGAGGTGAACAGCCGCTGCACTTTCTGTAGTGCCGGCCCTAGAGACGTCGGCGTCAACAGCGAGAACCGACGAGAGGCCACTACAGGGCCCGCGCAGGCGCTCCCAGGACCCGTGCGACGAAGACCCCCAAAGCGAGGCGCGCGGCGTTATCCTCTGGAAGAGCCCATGCTGACCGATCGCGACGCAGTCCTCCGGATCCTCGCCCGCGAGCGCCTGAGCATCGACAGCGCAGCCCCCGGACGGACGACCTTCCTCTCCCACCTAGGGGCGATGGCGAAGCTGATCCCTGGGCCGTGGATCGCCCACCGCGAGCTCCTCTACGCCCTCGCCCTCGCGAACCTCTCGCCCGATCAACGGCGCAGCCTCGCCCAAGCGATCCTCGTCGACTACGAGCGCGAGTTCGGCGTCGGCCGTCTGCTCCTCCACGCTCTCCCCTCCGGTCTCCCCTTCGGCGGCGCCTCGCTGGCGGTCCGCCCCCGCAGCGGCAGCCCCCGCTGCCTCTACACCTGGGCCCTCGGCCCCTCAGCCCAGCCCACCCCCTGCGACTGGCTCCTGCTCCGAGCCCAACCCGAATGGGCCCTAGAGGGCCCAGAGGTCCTGCGGGCAGAGGACACCCAGACCCTGCACGCGCTCGGCTCCGACGTCGTCATCTTTGTCCCCTCCGCCGTCGCGGCCCGCCAGGTCGCCGACCACTGCCTGCGAGGGATCCCCGTCACCGCCCACCCCCGCTTCCTGCCCCACCTCAGCGAGACCGACAACGACGCCAAGATCGCCCTCTGGCCGATGGACGCCGTGCCCTCCCAGAGCCTCTCCCGGCGTAGGGTCACCGCCGTCATCATCGTCGACGGCACCGAGACGACGACCCGCACGGTCCTGCGTTGGGCGGCTGAGCGCAGCGACGCCCACGAGGCCGAGACCGGCAAGCCCAACGAGATCGAGATCACCGAGGCGTCCTGCCCCGGCCGACTCAGCAGGACCGGACTGCTGCGATTCTGGGAGGCCTGCGAGCGCCCGTCGATCCTCCTCCGCGGCGACCCGACGTGGACCGGCCCCGGCCAGGCCTGGCTGCGCGCCAACGGAGCCGCTGTCGAGCTCCAGGTCGACAGCACCCAGCTCGGCCTCTTTGAGTAGCCTCGCGCCGCTGCGTGTCGCCACAGACCTCTCAGCGCTGGCGGCAGAAAAAAGAGAAAGAGGTACCAAAAACGCGGCGCCCTGATGGACGCCGCGTCTGTCGCTCAGCTCCGATGCCGACGCTACTGCGGTTGGAGGCCCGGCTGGGCGGCTTCGATCGACCACTGCCAATCGTCGAGCAGGACCAGCGA
>Ga0316189_10000744_pt1 | contig 32578 bp, 29 predicted proteins | sample LowCovwburrow_MG_FD_204930 | JGI IMG/M metagenome (GOLD analysis project Ga0316189, IMG submission 204930) | Coastal sediment microbial communities from Maine, United States - Lowes Cove worm burrow | ecosystem: Environmental > Aquatic > Marine > Coastal > Sediment | place: USA: Maine...
TTGGGTGAGCGGATGCTCCGCATCCGCTTTGGGTGAGCGGATGCTCCGCATCCGCTTTGGGTGAGCGGATGCTCCGCATCCGCTTTGGGTGAGCGGATGCTCCGCATCCGCTTTAGGTGAGCGGATGCTCCGCATCCGCTTTGGGTGAGCGGATGCTCCACATCCGCTTTGGGTGAGCGGATGCTCCGCATCCGCTTTAGTTGAACGGATGCGCAAGCGCAGCGTTTCGCTTGCTTGCTGCTTTGCGTGTTTTGGGGGCCGCGGCCCCGCCACCTTTGTCGGCGGCCGCGGCCTCGGCTGCGTTCGCTCCCGCCAGCCCGAGCGCAAAGGACTGGTCCGCGAAGCTCGTGTCTGCGGCCGCGCTCAGGGGCAGTACCTCCTCCGCCTCCGCCCGCTCTCGCTTGAGTCGTGCGCGGCCCCTGGCGACGGCTGTACGCGCCTCCGCGTCGCGCCCGGCGTCGATGAGGTCGTTGATCGTCGATAGATCTCGGATCGTCTTGGACTGTGACACCCGAGCCGCGACGGCCGGGTTGAGGCTGTCCTTGGTGTCCGCAACAGCGACCTCAAGCACCCCGTTGGCGCGTTGCTGGAGGCCGGACGCTGCGTCCGTGTAGCGCAACGCGATGCTGCCGACGTCGGCGATGCCGAGCTGACGCGCAGGGAGCCGGACGCGGAGCAGCAGGGTCTTGTCCTCGCCTGCCGCAAACGAGCCAAACGGGACGACCAAGCGATTGCCTTGGCGGGTCGTCCCGCGATCGAGGACTTCGAGGAGCTCGACGTCGGGGGCGAGCGTGACTTCGACGGTCGCGGTCGTCGCGACGGTTTGCTGGAGTTGATCGAGTTCCTGACGGAATACCGGTTGGAGTTGGTCGAGGCGTTCGACGAAGTGGTGCGCCCCATTGGTGCCCCGCGATATCGATGAGAGCAGGCGTTCGTCGTAGTCGACGCCGATCCCAACGGAGGTCACAGGGGTCTGGCTGGTTCGGGCCATGGTCGCCAACGAGGAGAATCCCCGGGTGGTGTTTTGTCCCCGGTTGGCTTTGCCGTCGCTGAGCACGAGCACGCGGTGGAGGTCACTGGCGGGCGACGACATCGACAGCGCGCGCTCGACCCCGCACGACAAGCAAGTGTGTCCGGAGGCACGAATGTTCGAGACGTCCGCCAAGACGCGCTGGCGGGAGCGGTTGTCCAGACGAGTCGGAAACACCTCGACCTGCGCGCGCTCGTTGTAGGACACGACGCTGACGACGTCGCCGTCTCGCATTTGCGAGACCATGCCGCGTGCGGCGGTCAGCGCGGTGTTCATTCGGGACCCGCGCATCGACCCGGAACGATCGACGACGATCGTGACGTGCGAAGGCGTGAGCGGCGCGGCGACGGGCTCCGACTGCGCGGTGAGATTGATAAAGACGAAGGTCTCGTCGGTGCGGTCGGTCTGCACAGCCGCATGCCCCAGCGACGCCGCCAGCTGAAGGGTGCCTTCAACCTCGAACTCGCTGCGCGCGGTCGGGGCCGCGGCGGCCTGGACTGGCGCGGCGAGCACGGCCGGGGCGTCGAGCGCGGCGCGGGCATCGGGCCACGCGGGCGCGTCCGAACGCTGCGGACTCGAAGTGCTCAATGCCCAAGCCAACCCACTGCTTCCAAGCATCCCGATCAGACTGGCGACGACTACGGTATGGACCCTCATGCGCTGAACCCTCCCGTCGCGGACCCGCGACTGGGGCTGCCAACGCACCTGGGGCCTAGAAGGTCTATCCAGCGGGCGAGGGCCTAGCGGGTGGGCTTGAGAAATAGCTGCACTTCGGTCAGGTACTTCTCTGGATTCCCGGCGAACAGCATCCCAGGGCCCTTGATGTAGATTTCGCGGGACGGCGCCTGGGGGGACAGCTCTAGTTTCCGGGCGTGGGCGAGCAAGCGTGCGTACACGCCAGAGATCCGGTCGTAGGGGCCACGGTGCACCAGGCACAGCGCACGCCCAGCGGGGAGCTCGCGGACATGGATACCGCTGTCGGTCTGTTTGGGTTTCTTGATGGGGAAGAATGGCTCGAAGTCAGCGTCGTCTTGCTTGTACTCCTCGTCGTAGATCAGCATCCCGGGCTTGCCCGCCAGCCCGAACCCGAAGGTGCGGCCAAGCCGTTTGAACCCCGCCTTGCTGGCGGCAAACCGCCCGCGCGTTCGGATCCCCGCCACCAGCAGCGGCGCTATCTGTCGGTCTTCGATCTCGTGGATTGTGTCGTTCATCGCTTTGGCTTCCTTCTCGGTCCGGATGACCGAATCGAGCACTGAGGCGACGGAGCGGAGGTGGGCCATGCGGGCGGCGATTGCCTCCCGCTGTTCGGTGAGAAACGTGAGCGCGTCGGCGTCGTCCGCACACTCGCTGAGGATCTCGCCGATGGCATCGAGCGAGAAATCGAGCTCGCGCAGCGCCTTGATGACCCCCGCGCGCTCGATCGCAGCCTCGCTGTAGTACCGATATCCAGACGTCGGATCGACGCGGGCCGGTATGAGCAGGGCGCGCTCGTGATAGTGACGCAGCGTCTTGACGGTGAGCGCTGTCGCCCGCGAGAACTCTCCAATGGTCAACAAGCTGGCCACCTCCGCCACCGTCGCACACGGGCGTGCGATTCGGGGTGTCTGTGGTTTGCGGCCTCCAGTAGGGGGAGAGTCAAGCGGCGTCGCTCGCGACACCTGAGGCAATGGTGTGAGCTTGCCCAGTTGGTGCCAGCGCTCTATGCTGCGGCCGCGAATGCATCCCGGGTCACGAAGCTTGCTGTTCGCGCTTGCCACCGTTGGCGCTGTCCCGGGTCGCGCCCACGCGGCGCCCGAGCCTGAAGCCGCGGCTACGTCCGAGGCCGTTGTGGCCTCCGATCCGGTTGCCGACCCGGAAGCCAGTACTCCCGAACCCCCCGCGGCGGCCACGCCCGCTGCGCCTGCGGATCCGCTGGTCGCCGCGCAAGAGGCCCACAACCTCGGTCGCCGTCTGTACGACGAAGCGAAGTACGAGGAGGCGCTCGGCTCGTTCCTCGACGCACAGCGCCTGTACGCCTCACCCGATCATCACTTCAACATCGCCCGCTGCTACGAGGCGCTGGGCCGTTATGAATTGGCCGCGGAGTACTACCGCGCGTACCTGCGGTCCAATCCGCGCGACCGAGCCAATATCGAGAGTACGGTCGAGCGGATCGAAGGTCTCATCGCGGGCACGCCTCAGCCGCAACCCGAGCCTGATCCGGAACCCGAGCCCGAGCCTGAGCCGGGTATGACCAACCCCGAACGTGCGCCCGGACCAACGCCAGGTCGCGGTCTGATGATCGCGGGTGGGGTGCTTGCGGGGGCTGGGGCCGCCATCGCTCTGGGCGGAGGCATCGGAGCTGGGCTGGCGGCGCAGCGGCGCAGCGACGACGTGGCCGCCGTCTTCGAAGACGGCAATCCGGACCAACTGGGACTCGCCGACACGCGCGCCCTGGACTCCGAGGGCAAGCGGTTCGAGACCATCCAGATCGCCACGGTCGTGGTCGGTGGGGTTGTTGCGGTGACCGGAGCGGCGCTGTTGCTGGTCGGCCACAAGAAGCGCAAGTCGAGCGCGGGGGCAACACCCACTGCCGCCGTCGGGCGCAACTTCGCAGGCGTCGCACTCCGAGGAAGGTTCTGAGCAGGATGCGTCGCGCCTTACTTCTTGCCACCTGCGCCCTTGCGGGCTGTTACACGGCCGAGTTTTCGGAGACGGCACCCGACGTGTTCGTGTGCAGCGTGGACGACGAGTGCAGCGCCGAAGCGAGCTGCGTTGGTGGTGTCTGTGTCTCCGATGCCGGCCCGACCGTTGCCATCGTCGGCCCCGAAGAGGACTCGGTCTTTGGCGTAGACGACAGCGTGGTGTTCTCCCTGACGTTGTCCGGGACCGATCTCGAGTTGGCCGAGCCCAATGGCGTCTTCGAAGAGGGGCGTGGGTACATCACCATCGAAGTCGATGGCGCGATGCACAGTACGCGGATCATCGACGGCTCTCTCCAAGGCACCGTCAACGAAACGCTGGATCTCGGCTTGCTCGAGGCCGGGTTCCACCGGATCCGCGTTCGCGCGGTTGGGCTCGACAACGAGCCGTACGCCAACCCGAGTGCGGTGGCGGATGTTGGCATTTGGTCCAACGACGGCCTGCCACACGTCGGCATTCGGAGCCCCTGGCCGGGTGATACCTACGTTGCGGGGGCAGGCCTCGACGTCACCGTCGGCTGCCTCAACTGCACCTTCACCGATCCCGATCTCGCAGCGTCCGACATCGTCAACGATCCGGTCCCTGAGGGACACTCGCACGTCTTCTTCGATCGTCGCGAGGGGGTCAGCGGCACGCTCGACTTCCCGACGTGTCTGCCGACCTGCAACTTCGACTACGCCGAGTCAGGCTCGATCAAACCGTCCGGCGCGTCGGGGCAGCGGCGAGTGTCGGGCACGGCGCAGCAAGTTCCCGTCAAGGCGGGCGCGTTGCAGGTGAGCGCCAGCCTGAACTACACGGGCCACTTCCCGTACCCCGCGGACAACGTCAACCCCGACACTTGGGCTGAGATGCCCGAGCTGGCCGAGGGGTTGGTCTACGACTCCATCTCGATCACGCTCGAGTAGGGCGAGATCCGGCACGTGCTGTCGGAGCGGGACGCCTGTGTCACACCAGCCCGTACTCTTCCACAGGCTTTGAAGCCGCTCGACGTCGTTCGAGTGCGGAGCCTGAGCAGCACGCCTCGGGAACTTTCGGGCCTGGACGCCGTCCAACCGATGCATGCGGGCTGGCGTCACGCGACGTTCGTTGATCGGAGGGCTGGGCGCGTTGGCAGCCTGCGGGGGCGACCCGCTGTCTGCGGCGCCCGACGTTGCAGCGCCTACTGTCTCCGCTCCGACCCCGCCGCCTGCGCCGCCCAAGGTGCATGCGGCGGTGGGGCCGCTGGATGGCCTCAGCACGATTGAGCGTCGCCTGTACGTGCACCCCGACGCATTCTCCGGCCTGGGTCCAGCTCGCAAGAACGGATGGCGGGATCGTGTGCACGAGCGCGGGCAGTCGTTTGCGGACTTCAGCGTGAGCGCGCCGAACTGGCCCCAGGCGCCGCGCGGGCGCTTGTACCTGCTCCCGTTGGGTACGTTTCCCAACGAAATGGTCGTCGAACCGGCCTACACGCTGCTGGTGCGCGGGCCCGAGCCGTCGCGGCTCGCACAGTTTCTCGAGCGCTTCTACGGCGTGCCGGTGACGATCATGGACCCTATCGCGCTCGACACGCTCGGGTTGCCGTTCCGCGAACGCGAAGGTCACCGTCAGTACGACATCACGGCGCTGTTCAACGCGATGGCACCGTTGCTTCCCGCCGACGCCTACTCGATGACGGCGATCCTCAACCGCGACCTGTACGCGTTTCAACGGCAGGAGTACGCGTTTGGCTACGGCCTCCATCGGGAGCGACTGGCAGTGATGAGCGGGGTGCGGTTCGACCCGTCGTTCTCGGGCGCCTCGCGTGGCGTGGCGTGGCGCGGCGATATCGAGCGGCGGACGCTGGTGGTGCTCGCCCACGAGGTGGGCCACACGTTTGGTATGAGGCACTGCACCTACTACCGATGCGTGCTCAATGGGCTGTCCCACGTCCCCGAGGTCGATGCGACACCGCTGCACTTGTGTCCTGTGTGCCTGCGTAAGCTCTTGTCCCTGGGGACGGTCGATGCGCGCGAGCGTTACGAGCGGCTCGAGGCCTGGTACCGCAGCATTGCCATGAACGAGCCAGCTACGTGGGTGGCACAGCGACTGATGCACCTGCAGAGGGCGTGAGCGTCAAACTAGGGCTTCATGGGTGCGAATTGCGCCGCAGCGGGTGTCGCAAGAGTTGACCGATAGGGTCGCATCTGGAAGGCTGGTTGCATGGTTGGATTGAAGATGGGGCGGTGGGTTCCAGCAGCGTTGGCGGGTGGCACGCTGGTTGGTGGCTGTGTCGCGCGGCCCTACGACTTTGGCTACGGGACGGACGGCAACTCCGGGTCGGGCGGGTCGGACTCCACGGGAGGGACGAGCGCGAGTAACCCGACCGCGACCAATCCGACGGACCCCACCAGCAATCCAACCGATCCGACGTCGGATCCGACGTCAGACCCAACATCGATCCCCGATGCGCCCCCGCAGCTGATCGCGGTCGCGTTCACCGACAACCAGACCCTTCAGCTGACGTTCTCGGAGCCAATGGCCCCGGTCGACGGGGTCAACCCCACGAGCTTTCGGCTGAGCGCCGCGTTTGCCCAAGAGACCGGCCAGTACGGGAACGAGCCGCGCACGTACTACCAAGACGTCGCGTACCTCAACGGCGGCGAGTGCTACGAGCGCTACTGCTGTGGCGGATATGACGACGGCTACTACGGAGAGTCGGGCTACGGCCCCGAAGGTGGCTACGAGGCGGGCGGGTACGAGGGTGGCTACGGCTGCTACGAGTATTGCTACGACGGCTGTCCGTACTACGACACGCCGATTGTGGCGGTCGATATTCGCAACGACCCGGGCGACGCAGCCCGACTCCTGCTGACGCTGACGCCGGGTCTTGGTTCGAGCGTCTGTGAGCAGCTGGGCGGCTTTCCGCCGGATTGGACGGTCGGGTTGTTCCTGCACTACACCGACGACAAGCTGCCGCTTCCCACGGATACCGAGGGGCTGGGGCTGTTCCCGATCGGCGAAGACTGGGCCCTCGAAGGCGAGGGGTTCATGCAGCGCGACGGGTTCTTCCCGCAGCTCAACCCCATGCTGCCGATCCCCTGCCCGTTTTAGGCCCTCGTGATCATCGTTACCGGCACCAAGCGGTCCGGGACATCGATGTGGATGCAGATCCTCATCGGTGCCGGGCTACCGGCGTTTGGCGAGGCGTTCCCGCGCAAATGGGGCGAGACGATTCGCGACGCAAACCCTGCGGGGTTTTACGAGTCGATGTTGCGGACGGGCATCTACCACCGCACCAACCCTCATCCCAAGACCGGGGCCTACTTCTTTCCCGAGCAGGTCGAACGGCACGTGGTGAAGGTCTTCATTCCCGGATTGGTGCGGACCGACCGTGCGTTCATCGGGAGCGTGGTCGCGACGATCCGACCGTGGCGGGAGTTTGAGGCTTCACTGCTTCGGCTGTACGCACTCGAAGACGATAAGCACGCCGACAGGCGCAAACCCCCGCGTCGGATGCCTCCCGTGTTGGAGTGGTGGGCGGAGAACTTTCAACTGCTGCGCGACATCGCGACCCGAAGATACCGGGTTCACGTGCAGCCCTACGACGCCCTGCTCAAGGATCCCGAAAAGGTCATCGCGGACGTGATCGGCTGGCTCGGGGAAGGCGATGCCGCGGCTGCCGCGGCTGCAGTGAAGCCGGAGCTGCGCACGCAACAGAGCCCCGAGTCGACCAGCGTCGAGCCCGAAGTGGCGGCCGTGTTTGATGAGCTCTACGCGAGCGTGGGTCGCAGCGAGCCGGTGTCGGCCCGCTTCCTCGAGAAGCTGAACGAGACCAACGCCGTGCTTGCACCGCGGGTCGCAGAGCACCAAAAAGCGATCATCCTCGAAAGGCGGCGTCGCGTTGCGCTACGCGGGGTTCCGGATCGTGACCACGACCCGGACGACGTGCCGTCCTGGTAACGCTGCACGGCTACGGGCTCGGACCTCGACATAGAGCGACCGCGAGGTCGTTGGACGGATGTCGTCGAACCCCGCGGTCGGTTGTGAGCTGCGGCCTAGGCCGCTCGCCCTTGGATAGGAATGAATCTCCCAAAAAAGTAATGCTTCACGTGTTGCTTCTCCTCCTCAAATCCCTGCCACCGCGACGGACTATCCTCCGCGTGTGGACTTACCGGGCTATGCGTCACACACCGACGAGCCGCGAGTGCAGCGGCCTTGGGGTGATGACCACGGTCAGACCGAATGATCCGATCCGCGATACTGCAGTCCCGTTTTCCGAGTCTGGGCGGACGGTCGGCCGCGGACGGGAACATGACCGAGCCGCGGAGTTTTTCAAGCGCCGATGAGCAAATCCGTGCGCAGCCGCGCGGATTTTGGAGCGCGAGACCGCGGAACTCGCGCGTAATCACGCATAGCAGCGGTTCACCCGGCCCGTCTTCGGCCACTGCAGTGCGTTCGCGTCGACGCCGCGGAAACCTGATAGCGTCCGCCCGTGCCGAATGCTTCGCTAGGCTGGGGCCGAAAGGTCGCGCGGTTCCCTGCCGAGGGCGTGCTGCTGGTTGCCACGGACCTCCAAGGCAACTACGAGGACTACGAGGCGCTCAAGGCGATTTACAACCGCGAGGAGGAGCAAGGCAACAAGCCCGTCCTGCTGCTGTGCGGCGACCTGGTGCACGGGCCGGGTGGTGAGTACGCGCAGCGGTCTCGTTGGCCTGATTTCCTCGGCACGTTCTACGTCGATCGCTCGCGCGAGCTCATCTTGGACTACGAGCAGTTCGCCGAGACGGCCCAGACCGTCGCGTTGCTGGGCAACCACGAGCACGCCCACATCGGCGGGCCCGTCGTTCGGAAGTTCCACCAAGACGAAGCCGCGGTCCTCGACGAAGCCCTGGGCGACGATGCGCCCCGCATTCACGACATGCTCCGCAGCTTCCCGCTGATCGGTGTCGCGCCGTGCGGAGCTACGTTCACCCATGGGGCCCCGCGCGCCACCGAGCGCGACCTCGATGCGTTCGAGACGCTCCGCTACTCGGGCTACGAGAATGTCGATCTCGGTGCGATGCACGACACGGGGACCGTCGGCAACTTGTTGTGGGCGCGCTATGCCGATCCCGTCCGCGCGCGGGAGTTCTTGACGGCCACACGGCTCGCCACACGGATGAACGCGTTCGTCGCCTTTGGGCACGACGTCGTGCGCGAGGGATACGAGAAGATCGGCGCCGAGCAGATCTGCGTCTCGACCTCGTTTGGCTGCGACGACGAGAATAAGGTGTATCTGCGCCTCGATCTGTCCGCCGAGTACAAGTCGGTCCACGATCTCAAGCTCGGCGAGCAGATCCTCCGCTTGTATCCGGACGCCTGAAACAGCGGGGCATTGGGTGGCGTATAGTCCGCCGGGTGCGCACGTTCGCTGAGCTGGTCGACCTGCTTTCGGGCATCGACGGCCGCGGATACGGCGGCTACAAGCAGCTCAAAGGAGCTTGGGGCGGCGCGGATGTCGCGGTGGTCGTCGACCATGTGCAGGGGGATCCTTTTGCGACGCCGTCCCGCGTGCATGTGGTTGTCTCCGAACCCACGCACGGGATTCCGGCATCGTTGCGGGACACGCCCACGCGCCGCGCTGCGCTGACGGATTTTTTGCTCCGACGATTTGCCGAGGTCCTGCCGATACGCGAGGGCGGAAGCGGGCGTTCGGGAGAGGTGTCGGTGGACGAGGGTGGCGCTGAGATCCTCGCCCGTTCCGCATGCGGTTTCGAGGGCGGCGCACTCCACCTGCGAATCCGGGTGGGCTTGCCCGCTCGCGGCCGACGGATCAGCGGGCGGCAGGCCGCCGCGCTCATGACAGACGCGATCCCCCACGCCGCGAAACATGTTCGCTGGTCTCAGCTGGACCAAGCCGCGGCTCGCGAACACGTGGCGATGGCGGAGGACCACGCACACATCGCCGCGCAGTTGGTGGAGCGTCGTCTGGTCGCCTTTGTCCGCGACGGCAGTATCCTGCCGCGACAGTCCGGCGTCTCATCGCGCCCCCTCGCTGGGGCGGTTGCGTTTGAGAGCCCACCGTCACTGCGGGTTGTCCTCGACACGCTTCACAGTGGCCCGGTCAGCGGCATGGGTATCCCCGCGGGGGTGACGTTGGTGACGGGCGGAGGGTTTCACGGCAAGACGACACTGCTCGAGGCCATCGCCGCCGGTATCGATCCGCACGTGCCCGGGGACGGCCGCGAGTGGGTGGTCACCGCCCCCGACGTGGTCAAGCTCCGCAGTGAGGACGGGCGCAGTGTGGTGGGGGTCGACCTTCGACCGTTCATCACCGAGCTGCCCCAGGGGCGCGCGACCGAGACGTTCACGACTCCGGACGCGTCGGGGAGCACAAGCCTGGCTGCCGCCATCGTAGAGGCTATCGAGCAGCGCGCGACGGGCATTCTCCTGGACGAGGACACGTCGGCCACCAACTTGTTGATCCGTGATGCTCGCATGCAGGCGCTGGTCGCCCGTGAGACGATCACCCCGCTGATCGATCGCGTCCGCGAACTGCACGAGCAGCATGGCGTGTCGACGGTCTTGGTCGTGGGCGGAAGTGGTGACTATCTGGAGGTCGCAGATCTTGTGATCCTCATGGAGGACTACCTGCCCCGCGACGTCACCGCCCAGGCTCGAGAGATCGCAGCGCAGTATCCGACCGGCCGCACGCGCAGTGCCGTGGAGCCGTTCGAGAGTCCCGCTCCACGGAGCCCTGTGCGGCGGTCTCTGGATGCAAACCGGGGCCACAAGCAGCGGGTGCGGGCCCGCGGACTGAGGGAGCTGTCGTACGGGGACGAGACGATCGATTTGTCCGCGCTCGCCCAGCTCGTCGACGAGAGCCAGGTGCGAGCCATCGGCGTCTTGCTGCGGTGGATCGACCAACACGGGTCTGAGGACGCGACGCTTGGAGCACTTGTCGACGCAGCGCTCGATGCGGTGACGCGGCACGGGCTCTACGCGCTGGGTGGCGTGGGCGAGCTGGCAGCGGTGCGGCGCCACGAGCTGGCGGGCGCGATGAATCGGCTTCGAGGCCTGCAACTCGTCTGAGAACGCGATGACCCTCCCTCGAACCGACCCGGAGCCGATGCGGCAGCGCCGAAAGAAGATTCTGGCACTGGCGCTTCCGATCATCGGCGGCATGGTCTCGCAGAACGTCCTGAACCTCGTCGATACGGCAATGGTCGGGACGCTCGGCGACGCGGCCCTGGCCGCGGTGGGCACAGGGAGCTTTGCGAACTTTCTCGCGATGGCGTTCATCATGGGCTTGTCGGCGGGCGTGCAGGCTATGGTCGCTCGCCGCCTGGGGGAGGGGCGAAAAGCGGAGGTCGCCGTCCCACTCAACGGCGCGCTCATCCTCGCCGCCTCGATGGCGTTGCCCGCATCCATCGTCTTGTACTTCTTGGTGCCCGCGGTCTTCCCCGTGCTCAACGCCGACCCCGAGGTCGCCGCGGCCGGGGTGCCCTATCTTCAATGGCGACTGATGGCCATGGTCGCCGTGGGCATGAACTTCGCGTTCCGCGGCTATTGGAACGGCGTGAGCATGTCGGGGATGTACCTGCGCACGCTGCTTGTGATGCACGCGGCCAACATCGGCCTCAATTGGCTGCTGATCTTTGGCAATCTGGGCATGCCCGCGCTGGGCGCAGAGGGAGCGGGTCTCGCGAGCACCATCTCGACGTACGTGGGCACCGCGTACTACGTGTGGCTGGCGATGCAGCACGCCAGGGACGGTGGCTTCTTACGGGGGCTGCCCAGCCGCGAGTCTCTGCGCACGATGCTGCGCTTGTCCGTCCCCAACGGGCTCCAGCAAACCTCCATGGCGGGTTCGCTGGTCGCCTTGTTCTGGATCATCGGCCACAGCGACCCGGACCCAACAACGGCGACCTCCCTGGTCGCGGCTGCCAACGTCGTCATCAATGTGACGCTCGTTGCCCTGCTGCCTGGGATGGGCCTCGGCCTGACGGCTGCATCGCTGGTGGGACAGGCACTGGGACGCGGGGATCCTGAGGATGCCTCGCGGTGGGGGCACGACGTGGCCCGCGTCGCGAGCGTGGGCCTTGGTGCGCTCGGCCTCCCCATGGTGCTTGTCCCCGACCTGATCCTCGGCGTGTTCCTGCACGACCCGGCGACCCTCGATCTGGCCCGGACCCCGCTGCGTCTCGTTGGGGCGGTGATGGCCATCGACGGCGTTGGAATGGTCTACATCAACGCATTGCTTGGTGCCGGAGCCAGCCGAAGCGTCATGGTCGTCGCGGTGCTTGTTCAGTGGGGTGTCTTCTTGCCTGCCGCGTACGTGATCGGGCCGGTACTCGGCGCTGGGCTGACTGCATTGTGGGCCGCCCAGGGGGGCTACCGCGTGCTTCTTGCCGTCATCGTGGGAGTCATGTGGCGACGTGGAGGCTGGCGGTCGATCATCGTGTAGGGGTTGGTTTTCTGGGCGAATTGGTCGCCGTGAGCCGGTACCATGTACGTCCGCCCATGCCCGCCGAATCTGCGATCGTTTTCCACCTCGGGCGAGGTGACGTCACTCCCAGCGACGTGATCGCGTTCGCGGACGGGCGCTACCGGGCGATGCTCGACCCGAGCGCGGAGTACGTCGAACGGATCGAGCGCGGAGCAAACCTCGCGCAGCAAAGGGCACAGCAGGGGGGCGCGACCGACCCGAAGCTGTGGGCAGCCACCGATGGGCATGGGGCCGACGCGCAAATGCAGCTGCGCCAGAGTCTCACGCGGTACCATGGGTGCGGCCTCGGCGGGACGTTCAGCGATCGCGAGGTTGCTGCGGTCGTGGCTGCACGCGCCGCATCGCTCGGCCGCGGCTTCTCTGGCGTGCGGCACGAGCTGCTGCTGCTGTTGTGTGAGATGTTGAACCTGCGGATGTTCCCGCGGATCCCTCGACGCGGGGCTGCGGGCGCCAACGCCGACCTGGTTCCTCTCTCGTACGTTGCGGGCGCTATCGCGGGAGACGGAGACGTCAGCTACCTCGGGCGGGTTGTCCCTGCGGCCGACGGGTTTGCGGCTGCCGGCCTGGAGATGATGGAGCTGCGGCCTCACGAGGCGCTGGCGCTCATGAGCGGAACGGGGATGATGACCGCGTTGGGCTGCGTTGCGTGGGACCGCGCGCGTCACTTCGCTCGCTTCGCGTCGGCCCTCGCGGCGATGGCCATGGACGTGGTCGGCGCAAGCGTCGAGCATCTCGATCCCCGCCTGGACGCCCTCAAGCCGCACCCGGGAATGAGAGCCGCCTCCGAGTGGCTGCGCGAGGACATGGAGTATGGGCGCGGCGATACAGCGCGCGATGGCAGGCCTGCCACGCAGATGTTGCGGGGGGCGGGCCATGTCATTGGTGTGCAGCTCGATGCCGTTGAGTTTGTGCATCGTGTTCTCGAGATCGAGCTTAACGCGGTCTCGGGCGGGCCTATCGTCCATCCCGCTTCGGGCGAGTGCATCGCTGGGGCGAACTTCTACGGCGGCGAGGTCACGCACGCGCTCGACGGGCTCAAGTCGTCCTTGTTTACGTGCGCGGCGTACGTCGAGCGACTGCTCGCCTTGGTCTGCGAATCGGCGACCAACGGCGGACTTCCGCAAGATCTGGCCGGGAACGTCTCTGGGGCTACGCATGGGTTTCACGGGATGCGCGGCGCCGCGGCGGGGGTGATCGCGGAGATGGCGACCCTGGCCGCGCCCAGTGCGTTGCACGCCCGCCTTGCAGCCCGCGACGGTAGCGAGCTTGCATCGATGGGCACGCACGCTGCGCGCGACTGCCTAGAAATGCTGGAGCTGGCCGAAAGCGTCGCGGCGATGACAGCGCTCGGCGTGTGCCAGGCGGCAGAACTCCGGGACGCGGGCGGTCTGCGGCGTCGGAGCAAATCCGTGTACCGCGCGGTCCGTCAGCTGGTGCCGCACCTTCGAGCCGACCGGGCACAGGATCGAGACATCACCTCGGTGCTCGAGCTGTTCCGGGCCGGACTGCTTCCCGTCGGCAATGAGCGCTGAAAGGGCGCCGTTGGGGTCTCCAACGGTCGGTCCCGCTGTGCCGAGATCTGCGCGAGAACCTGGGTCCAGCCCGGCCGTCACCCAAGATCGGGGTCTCTGGTAGATTGCCACCGTGCGCTACGGCTTGCCGCTACCCCTGATTATCCCACTCGTCGCCGGGCTGGTTTCGTGTGGAGATGGCGAGCCCGAAGTTGTGCGCAAGGTGATCGGTGCCGAGGGAGGGCTGATCACCTCGTACGATGACCGACTCACGATCGTGCTGCAGCCCGGGGCGGTGAGCGACGATACGGAGATCACGATCTTCCCGAGCGACGTGCCGCCATCCATCTATGGCGCTGCGTATCGGGTGCAGCCAGACATTGAGTTGAACGTCGCGGCGGAGGTGACCTACCGGCGCCCGCTGCCGCCGATCGAGCCCAAGGCGGTCGCCGTGGCCGCGGTGCGGACCGACGATTTTGTGATGGGCACTGGGTTCTGGCAGCCCTTGCCCCGGCTGTTCATCGATCTGGATCAAGACTCGGTGACCTGCAAGGACGACTCGCTGTCCTTGTACTACGGGATGTTCGATTACAACGAAGTCCCCGAGGGCGGTGGAGGGGGCGTGTGCGCGATCAATGCTTCGCAGTGCTTCGTCGCCAACGTGTTCGCGACGGGCGCGGGGCCACGCGATGTTTGCTTCGGCGACTTCGATGGCAGCGGCGTGGCCGATGTCGCTACGGCGAACGGCGCAGGGGGCACGGTCAGCATCATGCTCGGCAGCATCACGGGCGCACTCGCTGCACCCGTCTCGATCAATGTGGGCGCGAGCCCGTCTTCCATCGCGTGCGGCAACATCACGGCTGATGCCTTCTCGGACTTTGTCGTTGCGCTTGAGGGCGCGGCGTCGGTGGCGATGGGGATCAGTGATGGCGGCACGTCATTCAGCGTCAGCACCGTCGACGTCTCGGCGGCACCCGTCGACATCTCGCTCGCAGATTTGAACGCCGACAGCTTTCCCGAGGTCCAGGTCGTGGGCGCGGCGGGAGCCGATGCGCTGGCGCTCAACGCCGAGTTCGAGCTGGGGTTGGCAGGGACACAGCCGGTGGAACTCGTGGTGCCCAAGAGTGGCGTTGCGGCCGGTAACTTCAGCGCGAGCGGGCCGTCCGTTGCGGTGTTTGGCGGCGCGACAGTCTCGATTGGGGCGAGCGACGGAGCCGGAGGGTTCGGCGGGTTTGGCGAAGGCACGACCAGTACGGTCGGGTCGGGGCTTGCCCGTGGCGTGGCGGCGGACGTCACAGGCGACGGGATTGACGACCTGCTGATCGCCGACGCCACGATGGGCGGCGTGCACATCCTGCAGTCGGCAGGAGACGGCGTGACGTTCTCCGCGTTGTTCTCGCCCAGTGGCCCTGGGGCGGCAGACGTCGCGGTCGGGGATTTCGACGGCGACGGGGTCCGTGCCGACCTTGCGGTCGCAAACGCGACCGACGGGACCATCTCCGTGATCGTTCGTGTCGGGGCGAACTTCACCAATGCTGGCGTGCTCGTGGCAGGAGGGAGCCCGTCCGGCGTGGACGTGGCCGATCTCAACAACGACGGTATCGACGATATCGTGGCCTCCAACGAGAGCGACGACAGCGTCACTCTTTTTCTCTCGCGACGGCCATAGCGCGGTCGGTCGCGCGGCGACCGTCGCCACGGGCGTGAAGCTCGCTCCGAAATGCGAGCAGGGCCGATCGTTGTGCCGGGTCGTGCCGCCCGGCGTCCGCAAGATCCTGGAGCGCGGTCGTGACCAATCCCAGCGCTTGGGCGTGGTTGCCGCGGGCGAGTTGGTTGCGCGCGAGATTGTATCGGGCTGAGACCACGAGTGCGTGCCCGCTCCCGGGAGACGCATCGCCCAGCGAGATCACGCGCTGGTAGGTTCTCGCGGCCTCGTTGGGTCGCCCGAGCCTGGCGTGGAGCGCACCGACCATCTCGAGCAGCGCGAGTCGGCCTATCCTATCGGGCGCGAGCTCAACCGCGCGCCCGCAAAGACTGAGGGACTCGCCGTAGTTGCCTGCGGACATCTGCAACGACGCCAGTGCGGTCAGCGTCGCTCCGACCGGAGCACTGTTGACGCCAAAGGCCTCGGTCCGGATCTTGAGCGCGCGCTCGTAGTACGCCTGTGCCTGGGTCCACTTGTGCTGGTGCTCGAGAACCGCCGCGGCATCGCTGAGCACCTTCGCGAGCGCGGGGTGGTGGGCGCCGAGCGTCGCTTGAATCGCGCGTAGGTTGACCTCGAACAGCGCAACGGCTGCGTCGTCGTCGCCCATCTCACTGTACGTCTGTGCCAGCAAACCGCGGGTCTCGATGAGGTCCGGGTCGGCATCGTCGGCGAGGACGGACAACGACTCTTCGAAAAACCCAATCGCGTCGTAAAAGCGTGCCTTGCGGCGCGCGATACGTCCCCTGGCGTTGAGCAGCGCGGCCTGCACCTGCGGCGGAGATCCCACGCGCTCGACCCACGCGATTGCGTGCTCCGTGTGTGGGTGGGCGACGCCGAGCGGCGGCCAGTGGCTGTCGATCGTCACGGTTGCGACGGCGAGTGCGGCGGCGCTGTGGTCGTCGCGTGCAGCGATGGCGGCGGCAAGGCCGGCTTGCGCGTGGGCGCGCGCGTCGTCCCATTGCCCGAATGCGGAGCTGGCCGCTGCCATCAAGGCATGCGCCTCGGCCAGCACCGCAGGGAGCTCCAGCGTTTCGGCTTGCTGCAGAACCGCGCGCGCGAGGTCCCGCCCGCGGTGGATCTTGCCCGCCTCGAGATTCGCGCGCGCGATGGCCTGACGGACCCGCAGCGACGCGACATTCTCGTCATGCTCGCTGGGGACGAGCGCAACGGCCTCCTGCGCGTCCCCGTCGGCGCAGGTGTCCAAAGCAGGGAGCGCACGCGCGGCTCGTCCCGCACCACGAACAACCGTCGGGTCCGGCGCCCGCAGCACGTCCACCGTCGCCCAGAGGGCGTCACGACGCTGCATTAGACACGCCATGCGAAGCCGCATCCGAGCGTCGGACTGCGTGTGATGAACCTGCGTCGCCTCGCACGTCTCGCGATGGGCGGCCGTCCACGCGTTTGCGTAGGCCTCGAGCAGGTCTTCGGTGTGATCCCAAGTGTCGGTTGCGTACGACAAGTCGGCAGCCGCGAAGGCGTCGGCAAGCTCCGCCTTGGTGCGGGTGTCCCAGACCCCGTCCAAAAGCGGTGCCGTGGCAGCACACGGGTTTTCGGGCTCGTCGGCCAGCGTCCAGACCGCGGCTGCGCAGGCCGCTGCAATGAGAGCCCCGGCCCAGGGGGACAGTGCGCGCGCTTGCGGTGCGACGGGGTCTACCCCTGGGTCATCGATGCTCGGAGCATCGCGTGTCCGGCCTGCCACTCCGCATCTCAACGTAGCAGCTCAGAGGTCGCGAGGCCTGCGCGCCTCCGGGCGTGTGGGCGGTCGCCGGGTTTGAAAGCCGGCATCGACGCGTCGTATCGTGCTCTCGTTTGATGAAGGCGCTCGCCCACGAGGATGGCCCGGTTGTGGTTGACGTCCCCGAACCCGTCTGCGGGGCTGAAGAGGCGCTGGTCGCGGTGCGGATGGCGGGCATTTGCGCCACGGATTTGGAGGTCACCCGCGGCTACCGAGCGTTCCGCGGGCTGATGGGGCACGAGATGGTGGGGGAGGTCGTGGAGTGCGTCGCTGACCCATCGTGGGTCGGCCAGCGTGTCGCAGCCGAAATCAACGTCACCTGCGGCCTATGCGATATGTGTGCCCGTGGTCGCGGCAATCATTGTCGCAAACGCACCGTGATGGGGATCCACGCTCGCCCAGGTTGCTTTGCCGAGCGGGTCGCTCTGCCCGTACGTAACCTGCATCGGGTTCCCGAGCATGTGCCGGACCAAGCCGCGGTATTCACGGAGCCGCTCGCTGCCGCGTACGCCATCACGACCCAAGTTGATGTCGCAGCGATGTCGTCGATCGCCGTCCTCGGTGACGGTCGGCTTGGACTGCTCATCGCAATGGCGCTGCATGAGTGCGGCGGAGACGTCACGCTCATCGGCCGACATCCGCACAAGCTCGCAATCGCGGAGGCGGTCGGCGTCCGAGTTCAGACGGTCGACGCTACGGACGGCGAGTCGTTCGAACTCGTGGTCGAGGCGACGGGCTCTCACGGCGGACTCGCGCGTGCGCTCGAGCTGGTCGCGGCCCGCGGCACCGTCGTCCTCAAGAGCACGATGCACAGGGCGCCGACCGTCGATACCAACCGGATTGTTGTCGACGAGATTCGACTTTTGGGTTCCCGCTGCGGACCGTTTCCCACAGCCTTGGCCGCGCTCGGCTCAGGCGCCGTCGACCCCGCGCCGCTGGTCGATGCGACCTACCCGTTGGACCGCGGCGTCGAGGCCGTTGCCCATGCGGCCCGAAAGGGCACCCTCAAGATCCTGCTGAACATCTAGAACGTGCACGGGCTGCGAGGCGCTGTCCTACCGCCGGTTGGCGCCGCGCGTTTTGAGGTAGCGCCGCCCCGCGTGGTAGAAAAATGCCGCGTTGGTCACGAGGTAGCGCTTCCAAAGACGACCTGGCTCCTGGGCCAGGCGGAACGCCCACTCCATGCCGATGTTCTGCACAAAGACGGGTGCGCGCTCGACGACGCCCGCGAGCACGTCGAAGCTGCCGCCCACGCCAACGCACAGGCTCACGTCCATGGCCTCGAACTGGTCGTGAATGAACTTCTCTTGCCGTGGCACGCCCATGCCCACGAGCAGGACGTCGACGTCAGCGGCCTTGATATCGGCGGCGCGCTCCACGGCCCCTTCGCTGTCGAAGTATCCGTCGCCGACGTACACCAGCTTGGCGTTGGGATGCTCGCTGCGCACCCGCCTGGCGAGCTCTTCGACGACTTCGCCCTTGGCACCCAGCAAGCCCATCCGGATCCCGCTGATGGCCGAGCGTTCGGCGACCGCGTGCACCAAGTCGACACCTGCGACCCGCTCGGGCAGGGGCTCGGGAAGCATGACCTTCGAGCACCACATGAGCGGTTGCCCGTCAGCGACGACGATCGAGGCCCGAGCGATGAAGCTCTCCAGCCACGGGTCGTTGCGCATCATCATCAAGATCGCGACGTTGACGGTGCAGAGCCAGCCTTTGCGACCCTCTCGCACGTGCTCGTCGATGAGGTCGACGGTTGCGTCGAGGCTGACCGCGTCGAACTCCGCGCCGAATAGATTGACCCGCGTGCTCACATCCACCTGCGGGTCAACAGTAGCGCGTCCAAGAAGAACTTGGCCGCCCAGTTGGGGTACGTGAAACGGGAGTAGCGCCCCCAGATCGGGTGCGAGCCCTTGATGGCACCACGAATCTCGTCGAAGCCTGTATCGAGATCCTGGGCACCCATGACGTATTCGCACGCCTTGACCGCAGCGTGTCGGTAGCGGTGATCACCAAACTCGTCGTGAAGCTTGGCCCACACGATCGCGATTTGTGCGTTGCCGGTGAGGCAGCAGTAGCTTGCCGCGGGGCGGCCGTCGACGTCGATTTGGCCCGGGATAAACCCGTCGCTGGACATCCGGGCGAGCATGACATCGGCTCCCGCGATGGCGGCTTGCTCCCAGCTTTTGTCTTTGATGATGCGGCTGGCTTCCCACAGTCCGCGGATCGCGTAGGCGATTGTGTGGGTGAACGGGGGGGTGTTCTTGGTGAACGCGCAGGTATGAAACCATCCGCGCTGCTGCTGCGAGACCGCCCAATCCAGGTTGGCCCGGGCGACGCGCTCGTACTCCGGTTCTTGGGTCACCGCCCAAAGCTCGAGCAACGCCCACGCGACGCGCGAGTTGTAGACATGCGGATTGCCCAGGTGCGTGTTACGGGTCCATCGCCCCGTGTCGTCGGCGACCCGAACAAGCCAGTCGCCCGCCCGCTTGGCGGAGTCGAGCAGCGCTTCGTCCTTGGTCTCTGCGTACCCGCGCACCAGGCCGAACAGGTCTTGGCCGGTGTCGAACACAATCCCGTTTCCGGGGGCGTACTTGGGGTTGGAAAACGAGCCGTCGGTGTTCTGTACGCTGATGAGCCAGCGCGCCATGCGACCGGCCCGCTCGCGGTACTCGTCGCGGCCCGTGATCTCCGCGTAGTTGTAGAACGTGCAGACGATGTAGCCGGTGGTCTCGATGTACGAGTCGCGCCAGCCTCCACGGACGGAGTAGCCGTAGCTGACCCCGTCGTCGGTCGTGGCATCGTGGGCACGGCACAGCCACGCGATGGTGGCCTCGATGTGGCGGTCGGGGCCGTGCGCGGTTGGAGTCGCCGGCCGCGTGTCGCGTAGGGTCGTCGTGATGAAAGGGGTCAGAGACAGGGGCAAGGGAGTCCTCCGGTGGTCAAGCTGGATCCGCCTTGGCTGGCCCGGAGCATAGCTCGAACGGGGTGCTACGGCCTTGGGCAGTCTCGGGTTGATCTCACGATGCTCGGGCGTCTATACGTGCTGTTCGCCGTGACTGACGGAACATCCACCCGACTCAAGCACTACGGCACTGCCGGGATCGCTCGCCTGGCCCAGCAGGTCGCTGGCGCGCGCGAGACCCAAAAGAACATGCCCGGATTTGTCCGGGTCAAGCACGAACGCCTCCAGCGCGACCGTGCCCGACTCGAGGAGGCTCTCGGCCGCCCCGCGACCGGCTTGCGCATGCTCAATATCGGGCCCGGGCAGCTGCTTCGCGAAGCGCGGTATTTTGCCGTCGACAACCATGTCTCGTGCCTCGACTTGGACGTGCTTCCCAAGGGCGTCGACCCGGTCGGGTACGCCAAAATGCTCCAGGCCAACGGCCCCGGTCGTGTGATCAAAACGTTGGGGCGTAAGCTCGTCGGCAACGACCGCGTGGAGTTCCGCGAGTGGAAGCGTGAGCTCGGGCTGAGCTACCTGCCCGACCCGGAGTGTTTGGTCGGCGATATCTGTGACGGGGCACCCGAGCCCGGCACGTGGGACATCGTCGCGACCTGGGCGGTCTTTCAGCACATCGACGACGCGGTGCTCGCGTTGAAGAAGTGCGTCGAGGCGCTCGCGCCCGGCGGCGTGCTGTACCACGGGATTCAACTGTGGACGTGCAATACCGGGCATCACGATATCCGTGCGTTCATCGGCCAGGAGGACTCGCTGCCGCTGTGGGCGCATCTGCGGCCGGGCAAAGAAGAGCTCGTCGAGTCGTCCGCGTGGCTCAACAAGCGGCGGCTTCGCGACTGGCGGGCTGTCTTTGAAGAGGTCTGCCCGGGCTACACCGAGTACCAAGACCGGTGGGGCGAAGAGGGCTACCGCGAGCAGATGACCCCCGAGCTGCGCGAAGAGCTCAAGGACTACGAAGACGAAGAGCTGTACACCGTCGACGTCTTCTACCGCTGGACCAAGCCCGCCTGAGCGGGTCGTTCGCAGCCGCAGCGTGCGCCGCCGACGTCGGGTTGTGACCTCGGCCTGCGCGCAATCGATCGATCGACGCGGGGCGCTGGGTGAGCGACCATAGTTCCGTGGACCGTCGCACAACCGCAGCCTCGCTCGCCGTGCTTGCGCTGATGGCGATGCCGACGGTCGCGTCAGCGCACTCGCTCCTGACCCAACCTGCACCGCGGACCCTCGACAGTGGCCTGACGGAGGGCCCCTGCGGCGGCGTCCCCAGCGGGCCGCGCGCGATCTTCTCGCCTGGGGAGACGATCACGGTGGAGTGGCAGGTGATCGTGCCGCACGACGGAGCGCTCCGGATCGACTTCTCCGAGGCGGGCGACATGAACTTCGACCAGTACATCCTGGCGGAGGGCATCATCGACGATGAGGGCTATGCCGAGTCGATGGAGATCACGTTGCCCGACATGACCTGCACGCAGTGCACCCTGCGACTGACCCAGGTCAACCCGATCGACGGCAACTACTACTCGTGTGCCGACATCCAGCTGGGCGGAATGGCACCTGCCGGTGATGACGACGATGGTGTCAGTTTCGGCGACAGCTCGGGAGGCGCCATGACGGGAGAGGCGCAAGATCCCGACGCAGATTCGGGCTCGGACGGCTGCGGCTGCCGGAGTACGGGTGGTGCTGGGAGCGGTTGGCTCTTGCTGCTCGCATTCGTGTTTTCGCCCCGCCGCGCGCGTTGGGCCGCATAGGCCGTCATCTTCGATCCGTCGCGAATAAGACCGTGGGCTGCCCGGTTGCAGTGAGCATCATGCCGCCGGATCGGACGCCGTGGTCGCGCTGGGATTGGGCGTCTCAGCACGGCTCGTATCGTGCCTCAGCCGCCATCGACACCCACTGCTCGGAGGGCAGGCGACTGTGCCCCGCGAGGCACCATCAACGTCGGGCTCGAGGTCGCCCAAAGCCCTGGCGGGGCGGCGTACGGGTGGCACGGGCAGCGGCGCCGCGCGACCCACGATTGGAAACGCGCCGCCCCCTTCCGATGGAGCGCTGGCTCGGGCTCTAGCTCGACGGTTCTTGTGCTGCCACGTTGCACCGCTGGGTGATGCGTCGCTCCAGCGGGCGTAGCAACGTGTGCATGAACATCACCGGAGTCAGGACGAGCAACGCAAACGCGAGGGTGGTCAGAGCGATGGCCCCTCCGCGCGCCGCCGCGAGGCTCAACATCTCCGCGGGCACCGACTGGACCGCGGCGCAGACCTCGACCAAGCCAAACACCGTGCCGACCGTGCCGAGCATCAGGCCGGTGGCCACCAGTGACACCGTGCTGCCGCCATCCAAGACGGCGCCTGTCGTGGGGCTCGTCATGGTTCGCCGCGCGGCCAAAATGCGTTGCACAAGCGACGCGCCACACGCCATGGCGACGAGGGTGATGGGGTGCATGAACAGGCCGCCTTGCTGATAGAATTGGGTGAACGACATCGGTACTGGACTCCTGCGTGGGCCTTGTCGCGTCCCGCGGGGCCTCGTCAGACTTTCTTTTGTTTTCTTTTTTGAAACCTGGGCTGACGGATTCGGTACATCGGCGACAAGCCTTGGCGAGTTGGCGGTTGCAGGACATGATGAGGCGCGATGGAGGGGCCCAAGCGCCAGGCGCAGCCGGTCCCGGCCCAGGTCGCGGATGCGGTTCGGTCCGAGGTCGACGCCGCCGCGGCGTTCACGGAGCACTACCCGTTTGTGTGGCGCGTGCTCGTGGCAGCTGGCGTCGCTCGGGCTGATGCAGACGACGCGGTGCAGGAGGTCTTCATCACCGTGCATCGGCGGCGGCGTGACTACGACGGACGCGCGCCCCTGCGGCACTGGATCTACGGCATCGCGCGGGGGGTCGGACGCAACCATGCGCGCAAAACACTGCGTGCGGCGCGGCGGCAAAAGAGCTTGGAACCCGCGGATCAACGGCGCGCCCAAACCGCGCAGCCGCAAGTTCACGCAGACCAGGAATCCGCCGTGGCGCGGCGTGAGGCCAGCGACCTACTGGCCCGCTTCGTGGATTCGCTCGGGGCAGACCAGCGCGAGGTGTTTGTGCTTGTGCACATCGAAGGGATGGCAGTGCCAGAGATCGCCGATATGCTGGGGGCGCCCGTGAACACCTTGTACTCGCGGTTGCGGCTGGCGCGAGAACGGTTCGAAACGATGGTCTCTCGAATTCACACCAAGGCCCAGCGCGAGGGATGACCGGGTGGGAGCATGAGTGAACTCAGCACCGAGGCGCAGCGTACAGTCCAAGCGCTGAGTGCCGCGATGGCACCACCCCCTCCCACTGGCGCGGCGGAGCGGTTGGCCAGCGCTATCGCACAAGAAGAGGATCGCGGCGTCAGCAACGTCGAACGCCTTGCGCGTATCGGGCGGCGCCTCGCCAAGCACCTGCGGTGGCTCGTGGGGCCGGTCATTGCGATGGCGGTCGTTGTGTTTGTTGCACGCGCGCTGCTGCGCAACGAACTTGGCGACGCCGCCGGACTTCACGACGCTCGCATGCTGCTCGAGCAGCGAGATTTTCGCGGGGCCTACAAGGCGCTTGCCGAGCACGCAAACGAGTTCAAGTCGCCCGACTCGACCGCGGCTCGAACGCCGCTGGTGCTGGATGCGCTGTGTGGGATGGGCAAGCGCGACGACGCATTCGCGTATCTCGAGCGGTACCTGGCGCTTGCGCCCGACTCCGAGCTTGTTGCGCGCCGCGACGACGTCTGCCCGCTGGGGACCGAGCCAGGCCGCCGCGTGGACGACGACCCTACCGCCAAACGGTCGCCCGCCGAGTAGCCCCACGAGCGTGCCGAAAAGGACTACCGTCGGCTCTGCAGATGGCCACCTTTCCGGACAATATCGTTGAAGTCGCGAACAAAACCCTGGGGGGGTTCAACCAGGCATTGGGCTTGGAGTTCGTCTCGCTGACGCCCGATGAGATTGTGGCTGAGCTGGAGGTCGCGGACCATCACAAGCAGCCGTACGGCCTGGTGCATGGGGGCGTCTACAGTGCGGTCATTGAGACGTTGTGCAGTGCTGGTGCCGCGCTCAACGTCATGAGCGGAGGACGCACGGTCGTCGGCCTGGAGAACAACACTTCGTTTCTTCGGGCAGTCCGCTCAGGCAGGCTCCGCGGGGTCGCGACCCCACTGGTGATGGGTCGCCGCAGCCACGTCTGGGAGGCGAGGATCACCGATGGCAAGGACAAGCTCGTCGCTACCGGTCGGGTTCGGCTGATCGTGCTGGAGCCCGGAGCCGCAGCCGGTGGCAAGAAGGTCGGTATGGCCCCGTAGTTCGCTTGGTCGGATGTAGGCTTGAGCCGCGAGGCCGGTCTGCTACGGTGACTGGGTTGGATAGTGGGCGGTATGGTGGTGATGGAAAGGTTGTTGGCAGGTGGCGTGACGGCGATGATCGCTGCGATGATCGCTGCGATGATCGCTGCGATGATCGCTGCGGTGGCGTTGGGGTGCGGCGTGGATCCGCCAACGGAAGGGGAGAAGTGCCTGGGCACCCCCTGCGCTGAGGGCCTCTACTGCAAGAGGCCGACGGGGAAGAGCAAAGGCAAGTGCGAGCGCCTCCCAGACGTGGGGCAAGACTGTTCCGATGCCGAGTGCGTCCAGGGGGCGCGCTGCGAGACGGAGAATCCGGGCACCGCCGAGGCGGCTCGTGTCTGCGTCGAGCTCGATCCGGTTGGGGCGCCGTGCATGGGGCACGACCCTTGTGCCACCGAGTATTGCCCGGCCGGCTTCTGCGCTGAGCGGCCGCTTGAGGGGGAGCCGTGCCCCGCCGACATCTGCGGCGAGAATCTGTTCTGTCGCGATGAGGTCTGCGAGTGAGTTGCGCGCCGCGTCGCTGATTGCGGCGTACGGGCAGATCGTTACGAATTGAGACCACGGCGACAACGAGGCGCGTGAGATCTGCGCGACCTTCGCGATCTTCGCGATCTTCGCGATCTTCGCGGTTTGCGGTTTCTATCCGCGGCGCGGATCGGATCGCGGCGGCCGGTTACAGAGGGAGTGATGGGCCGGACACTTTCATGCAGCGTTGTCGTCATTCTTGCTCTGACGGCTTGTGGCCCCTCCCTAGAGGGAGAATCGAACGATGAGCTCGGAGCCTCCAGCGGAGAGCAAGCCTCGACCGCCACCCCTGCGGACCCCACGGCTTCGACTCCGGAAGCGAGCAGCGGCGACGCGGCCGAGACGACCGAGGACGGCGGAGACTGGGGGACCTCAGGCGGCTTCGACGACGACAATGACGACGACGATGACGATGACGATGACGAAGGCGAGGACGACGGCTACGTGTGCGGGTGCGAGGACACCGTGCCGGTCGGTTTCGAGGATGTCGTCGACGGCGAGTTCTCGGCCGCAACCGTGGTCGCCTCCGTCGAGAACACCGAGATCCCATGGAACTGGACCGCGTTTGTCGACGCCCCGCCGCAGACGGTACTGACCGTTGCCCTGTCGTATGAGGGTGGGCAGGTGCTGCACGGCCCAGAGGGCGAGGACGGCTGCTCGTTCTTGTCGAGCCCGTGCGCCAACGCGCTGCTCATTCCCGTTGTCGCCACGCTGACCACCGCCGATGGCGTACTGGTCGCCTCGCTGCCCGGGACACTCGATGTCGACCTCGACCGCTGGTCCCGCGAGATCGTGTTTCAAGAGGAGCTCGGCGCGGAGGCGCTCGGCGGCACACTGATGGCCCAGCCTCTCGCCGAGTCGGCGTCGGCGCTGACGTCGATCAGCGTGTACCTCGGCTGGGAGATCGGCGGCACATCGCCGGGCCTGTACCTCGGCGGAATGACCGCCGACGGAGATGTCGTCCTGGGCGAGGAACTCGGCTGAGCCGCGCGCGACAAGGGCCTACCAGGGCAGCTGCTCACCGTTGGCGTGCCAGAACGTGCCGCTGCTCTCCAAGGTGAGCTCATCGACGCGAGCCAGCAGCTTTGTCGCCGTCTCATCGGCCTGCTGCATCGCGGGGCTGTGGCCAAATCGAGAGGTCATGTCCGTTGCGACCATGCCCGGATGAAGGATACCCACTGCGATCTCGCGTTTGGCCAAGTCCTTGGCGAGTGAGACGCCCGCGATGTTCAGCGCAGCCTTGCTCATGCGGTAGCCGTAGGCGCCGCCGGACCCGTTGTCAGCGATCGATCCCATGCGACTGGTGATGAGGGCGACCTTGCTGCCCGCGCTCAGTCGAGGCAGCAGGGCGGTGGTGACACGCAGCGGGCCGATCGCGTTGACCTCGAACTGTCGTCGAATCCCCTCGATGTCGAGGTTGTCCAGGGTCTCTATCGAGAGCAGGCCAGCGTTGTTGATCAACACGTCGATGGACACGTCGCCCAGCCGCTCGGCGAGGGCTCGCACGCTGTCATCGTCGCCCACATCGACGCCGGCCTCGACTTGAACGCCGACCGCGTCCAGCTCGGGTGAGCTGGTGCGGCACGTTGCGATGACGTGCTCTCCACGCGCTTTGAGTTGGCGTGCAAGCTCAAGGCCGATGCCTCGGTTTGCGCCAGTGACGAGACTGGTGGTCATGTCGCAAACCGTAACAGCGCCGTGGGTCGCACGGACCTGGTCGAACCGGCAGTTTCAGTCACGGGCCACCAATCCCAGCGGAGCGTTGTCCTGGGCACGTGGGTCGGCTGCGCGATCCACGGAGGCCGGAACGCGCAATAATCCGGCCGGAGCTGACGTTATATGGCCGCATTGTCACGGAACAAGTGGATCAGAGGCGCGGCGGTGGTCGCAGGACTGTGCGTATTGGCGAGCGCGCCGCAGGCCGAGAGTCGGCCGCGACCCAGGCCAACCCAGGCGGACGCGGGGCCATCGCGCATGCCGTTTGAAACGCCGGAGTTCTCGATGCTCGATCGCGCGGTGGCAGGCTCGGGCCGGTCGGGCACCGCGCTACCGTGGCTCAGTGGCGGAACGATCGCCGCCACGGCCGACGGCGCGCTTGTCGTGGACGAGGATACCGGGCTGTTGGTGCGAACGGGCCGCGATGGTTCGCGCATCGCCTCGGTACGCATCGGCACGGGTGTCGGCCAGCTCGTCTACCACGCGCCCTCGCAGCGCGTGTTTGTGGCGGACCGTTGGAACGACCAGGTGGCGGTGCTCGACGTCTCGGCCGGCCTGCGCGTCATCCATCGGATTCCGACCCCGACCGAGCCGTTCGGCCTCGCGCTGACGCGGTCGGGCAAGACGTTGGCGGTCACGACAGTCGCCGGGCGTCGCCTGGTGGGCTACGACACGCGTACGTTCAAGCGCCGCTGGGGCGCAGAGCTGGGGCCCGAACCTCGAGGGGTGGCGTTCTCGCCAGACGGGGGCGAGGCCATCGTCACCATGCTGTCGAGCAACGCGGTCGTGAAGGTGCAGTTCGAAGCTGGCAAGGCGCCGACCGTGTTCTACACATCGATCACCCCGCGCGATGCGACGCCCGCGGGGGGCCAGAGCAAGGCGTTTGTGCGTAACGCGTTTGCGGCCAAGTACTTGACCAATCAAGTGGCCGTGGTTCCGCATCAACTCAGTCGCCCCGTCGGGCAAGAGGGACGTGCCAACCCCAATCGGTATGGCGGCGGCGGATCTTTGCCCCCTGTGGAGCATCGCCTTGCGTTCATCGAACGCGGTCTGACGATCGCAGGAACGGCAAGCGCGCGGGCACAGGTGCACCAACCTCGGGCCGTAGCCTACGACGGGGCTCGGGACACGCTGTTTGTGGCCGGGCTCGGATCCGACGAGGTCTTGGCTATCGAGCAAGCGTCGACCGCATCGGTCAAGGGCAGCTGGCAGCGCACGCTGTCCGATGGGGGGCAGCGGTGTGGGCCGTCGGGATTGGCGGTGGCGGGCAATGGTGATGTCCTCGTCAACTGCAGCTTCTCTCGGCGGGTGGTTCGGCTGGTGGCCAACGCCCACGAGCTCGATGGAAAGACCAGCTCGCCTGGGTTTGAGATAGGGCCCGAGGTTGCGCCCAGCCGTCTGTCGGCTGCCGCCCAGCGCGGCAAGTCGATCTTCCACCGCGGCGAGGACCGCAAGATGTCCGGCGGTGGGCAGCTGGCGTGCGCGAGCTGCCATGCCGAAGGGCGGGCGGACGGGCTGTCTTGGCAGATTCAGGGCAGCACCCTGCAGACCCCGCTGCTCGCGGGGCGACTGCGAGGCACCCATCCGTACAAGTGGGACGGGCAAGACCCGACCATCGAGACGAGTCTTCGCAATACCGTCCAGCGACTGGGCGGATCAGGCCTGACCCCCGCGGAGGCGTTGGATCTGCGCGCCTACTTGGATGCACTCCCCCGACCCCGAGTGCCGGAGCGGACGGCGGTGCGGGTGGCCCGTGGCAAGGCGTTGTTCGACGGCAAGTCGGGCTGCGCCTCGTGCCACACGGGGCCGCGTTTGACCGACCGAAAGGCCTACAACCTTGCCAAGGACCTTCCCAAGGTTGATACGCCGTCTCTCATTGGGTTGGCCGCGAGTGCGCCCTACTACCACGATGGGTCGGCCCAGACGCTGCGGGCCGCGCTGATGGAAAACGGGACGGTGCACGACATGGGGGTGACGGTCGGCCTGGAGAGCGCCGAGGTCGATGATCTTGTCGCATTTTTGGAGACGCTGTAACGTCGACACGTGACGCCGTCGCGGGTGTATCGATGGTGCCTGTGTCTTTCGCTCGGGCTGACGGTCATTGGGCCGGCGGGATGCAGCAAAGGCGGACGGAAAGGGCCGGTGACGCCCGCTGCGCAAGCGGGGCCCAACCTTCGTCACAAGGGCGCCCCTCACAGCGGGGCTATCGACAGGATTGCCGTCGCGCCGGACGGCAAGTCCGCGCTGTCGCGTGATCAGACGGGTGGCGTACGACTGTGGCCTGCACTGGACGGGGCGGCAGAGCCGGTGCCCTTGCCCGCGCGCGGCGTCGAACAAATGTCGCTCTCCCCGCGAAGTGACGGTGCCTGGACGGTCGCGCTTGTCGAAGCGTCGGGGCAAGCACAGTTCTTGCGCGTGGACGCCAAGGGAGACGTCAAGCCTCTGGCTGCCCTGCCGCCGCACGACCCGGTTGTCGAGGCGCACGTGCTGGCCGGCGGAAAACAGCTTGTCGTCCTGTATCGCGATTTCACGATTCGACTGCTGGATGCCAGCGGTCGAGAGCTTGGGCGGTACGAGCGACGGAAGTTCTCGCCCAGGTCGTTGCGCGTCTCCGACGACGGCAAGCGGGTGGTGGCCATCGTACTCGAGCGACTCAACGGTGCCACGCACGAGGGGTACCTGCAGCCGCTGGACATCGTCGGAAACAAGTTCGCCGCCAAGGCACCCGAACGTTTTCGGACGCCGCTCCAGCCGACGAGGCAGAACGCCGTGCTGTCGCCCACCGGCGCAACGTTTGTGATGCTCGCGCCCGACCGGCAGGGGCGGAACTACCTCGTGCTCGTGCACAACCTGGATCGTCCGGGCTCGCGCCGGACGTTTCCGTCCGAGCTGCGCGTGCACGCCGAGCCCTCGCTGGGTTTTGCCTCGGCGGAGGCGCTGGTGCTCAGCAGCGAAGACGCCAACGGCACGGCCTGGCAGCTCAACACCCGAAGCGGTCGGACGGTGCCGCGCACCGGACCGCCTCGGGAGGTCCGCGCCACGGCGATGGGCGCAGGGGTCCAAGTCGGAGGCTACGGGACGTGGCTGTACGTTCAGAACATTCGAGACTCGGCGACCCGGTACCTGGGGTTCGATAGCTTTCGCCCGGCTGCTGCAGCGTTTTCGCCAACGGGCTCCTGGCTTGCGTGGGGCTACGACCGCTCCGAGATCTACATCGAGCCGTTCTACGGACCTCCGCGCGCACCGACCCGGCTCGAGAACGATGTTGCCGATGCGATGCGACATCTGTTCTTTGTCGGAGACGACCACGTCATCGGCGTCGACTCCCGAAACAACATCGTGCTGCTGCAGTGGTCGCAGGGCAAGATCATCGCCGAGACGTCGGTGCCCTGGCGGGTACGCCGCGTTGTGTACGAGCCCGATTCGCACGTCTTGATGCTCGACGGTGGATCCGAGGGCAAGCGTGTCTTTACCGTCGACCCAAGCCGGGGGTTCTCGGGGCAGTTCATCTTGCCGGACACGGCGACGCAGTCGGGCTTGTTCTCTCGGGCTGTGGGCGGGGATGCAGTGCTGTGGACGGCGAATGGAGCCGACAAGAAGCTGCGGACCTACTCGCTCGCCGAGCTACAACGCGGCTTGGCGGCGGACGAGGTCGTCGCCCGCGGCGAGCTCCTCCCGCCTGGTGATTTGGTGGCGATCGATCGCGTTGGCAACCGCTACGTGCTCGACCGCGGGCGGCTGTCGGTGGGTCGGGGCGTGCAGGTCAAGACGATCGAGGTCCAGCCGGCAGGCGTGTTCCCGTCATGGAACGGTGAGACCGTCTTGATCTTCTCGCGTGAGGCCGGTGGCTTGGTGCTGACGGCGTATGACACCGCGGAGCTCAAAGAGAAGTGGACCCACCGAATGGAAGTCCCTCCGACGACCGCGGTGTGGAGCCCCGACGGTAAGTACGTTGCGCTGGCGGCCGAGACGGGCGCCTTGATCCTCGACGTCGCGGACGGCAAGCCGATCGCGTTTCGATGCGGCTTGGACTTCGAGGCCCGCGGCACCCCGCCCAAAGAGGCGTTCTCGTCCAGCCGCAACCGCAGCGTTTGTGAGCCCTAGAGCGCGGTAGCGGGGGGCTCGCACCGCCGCCCGTGGTGGGCCTACTCGGTGATGTTCGCGTCGCCGGCTTGGTCGGCCGTGTAGCCGCCCTTGGTCAGGCCGTCCAGGTCGCAGTACTCCCAGGTCTCGCCATTGTCGCCGGAGAACCGAGCGGCATAGTCGAACACGCCCGGGTCGGCGAACGAGATGTCGGCCTGGTACTCATCGTTGTTCTCGTTGCCGAAGCCGCCCTTGGCCATCGAGCCGTCCCAGCCCTTGTTGGGGACGCCAGTGACCCACGTCCACGTATCGTCGGGATTGGAGCCGTCGGCGCCATATCCGAACTCGGCTTCGATCTGTGGGTGCTCATCGATGAACACGGAGGCGTCCGTGACACCCGCGATGTACAGCCGGGCGTAGGCCGTCGTCGGTACGCCGGCCGCGACCATGATCGTCGGGGGGAATTGCAGGTTGCACCACTCGACGAAGAGCCCCTCGGAGCCCGTGCTCGAACCCGTCTCGGGGTCACCGGTCGTCGTGGATGCGGAGGTGGAGCTGCCATCGCTCGCTCCCGTGCTGTCGCTGGTCCCCGCATCGGTGCCCGCGCTCGTGCTTGCGCCCGTCGACCCCCCCGTGTCGGCTCCGGTGGCGTCGCCCGGACTGGTCGTGATCGTCTCCGACGTCACCGGCAGCGTCGTGTTGACGGTGTTCGAGCCGGTCGTGCCGTCTCCCGTCAGCCCCGTCTCGGATGTGCCGTCGTCGGAACAACCGGCGGCGAGGACTGCAACGGCTCCCAATAGATAAGCGCAACGCATAACGACTGCGGACTGTAGCACCGCATCACGCGGGCCCACAGCGCGGTAGCGAGCAGGCACTACAGCAGCGCTGCGTGGTGTCGCAGATGATCCTCCATGAACGTTGCGATGGTGTAGTAGGAGTGATCGTAGCCGGGCTGCATCCGGACGCGCAGCGACTGGCCGGCCGCCTCTGCGGCCTGGACGAAGCGCTCGGTCTGCAGCTGCTCCCGCAGGAAGTCGTCGTCGTCGCCTTGGTCGATGAGGATCTGGTTGGGGTGGGTCGAGTGGGCCAGCAGCTCGCAGGCGTCGTGCTGCTTCCACAGCTCGCGGTCGTCGCCGAGGTACGCGCTGAGGGCCTTGTTGCCCCAGGGCACGGAGGCGGGGGCAACGATTGGGGCGAAGGCGGAGATCGACGCAAAACGCTCTGGGTCTCGCAGACCCAGGGTCAACGCACCGTGGCCTCCCATCGAGTGGCCGATGAGCCCCATGGGCCCGGACGGGAGCCCAAGCTCGGAGAACAGCTCGGGCAGCTCGTCGGCGACGTAGCTCGACATCTTGAAGTGAGGCGCCCAGGGCTCGCGTGTCGCGTCGACGTAAAAGCCCGCTCCTTGGCCCAGGTCGTACGCGGGATCATCGGCGACGCCCTCTCCACGCGGACTCGTGTCCGGACAGACGATGACCAATCCGAGCTCCGCGGCCACGCGCTGAAACCCACCCTTGGTGGTTACGTTCTCCCAGTTGCAGGTCAGGCCCGAGAGAAACATGACGATCGCCTTGGGCTCGGGGGGTCGAAACACGGACAGCGTCATCGTTGTGCCGGTCGCACGGGACGGATGCGAAACCACCTCCTGCACTCCACCGAAGCTGCGCCAGCGTTTGATCGTCTCGACGGTCACCGCAGCAGCCGTAGCGTACCCCGCGAGCCTTGGCCAGCGGCGGTGCGAGCGATGCCTCATCGGGCCACAGGGGTTCTTTGGCGCGGGGCGCGGCATGGTAGAGTTTCGGGGACGTGGACGACGACAAAGACGACGACC
>Ga0316189_10000745_pt1 | contig 32561 bp, 26 predicted proteins | sample LowCovwburrow_MG_FD_204930 | JGI IMG/M metagenome (GOLD analysis project Ga0316189, IMG submission 204930) | Coastal sediment microbial communities from Maine, United States - Lowes Cove worm burrow | ecosystem: Environmental > Aquatic > Marine > Coastal > Sediment | place: USA: Maine...
CGGTAAAACAACCATCGCGCGCATCCTGGCTAAATGCCTGAACTGTGAAACCGGCGTCAGTTCCAAGCCCTGCGGCGAATGCAGCAGTTGCGTGGACCTCGATGCCGGCCGCTTCGTGGATATGATCGAGATCGACGCAGCATCGCGGACCGGAGTGGATGACACCCGCGATCTGCTGGAGTCGGTGCAGTACACGCCTACGCGGGGCCGTTACAAGGTGTACATCATCGACGAGGTGCACATGCTGTCGACCAGCAGTTTCAATGCGCTGTTGAAAACACTGGAGGAGCCACCGCCGCATGTAAAATTCGTACTGGCCACGACCGATCCGCAGAAGATTCCGGTCACTATTCTGTCCCGCTGCCTGCGCTTTAACCTGCGGCGTCTGCTGCCGGACCAGATCTCGGCCTATTTGAAACAATTGGTGGATAGCGAGGGAATTTCGGCAGAATCCGAAGCCCTCACGGTCCTCGCACGTGCGGCCGATGGCAGCATGCGTGACGGCCTCAGCCTGCTCGACCAGGCCATCGCTTTCGGTGGCGGTCAGCTGGCCATGAGCGACCTGGAGAAAATGCTGGGGCTGGTTGATCACGAACACGTCGTCGCAATGATCAGGGCGCTGGGCTCCGCTGACGCAGGGGCGCTGCTGAGCATTGTCGAGGAACTGGTAGCACAGTCGCGCGACCTGGAGACGGTGCTGGTCAACCTTGCTGAAGTGCTGCACCGGGTGACACTCGTGCAATGTGTACCGGGTTACCGGGATCCTGAACGCAGTGACTGGGAGGCCATCGAGCAATTGGCCGAGTCTATCCCGGTGGAGGATGCGCAGCTGTTCTACCAGATAGCCATCAAGGGCCGAGCCGAACTGGGGCTCGCACCCGACCCGCGCACCGGCCTTGAAATGACGTTGTTGCGCATGCTTGCGTTCCGGCCTGCTGACGGGGACTCCACGGCAGCCCCGGGCAGTGTTTCAGGCAACCTGTCCGGCCACGGAGCAGACGGCAACCGGCCAACGGCAAGTAAGAAAGCCCCGGCCGCTTCGGCAGCCAGGTCAGAATCGAAGCCTGTGGCCGTCAGTCCAGCGACAGCCAGGGCACCGGCCCGGAATCCAGGGGACGATGAACCTCATTTGCCAGCCCAGAGTCCGGCGCCACCGCCCGACTGGGTTTCGCTGTTGCAGGAACTGAATCTGTCCGGGCAAGCACGGGAACTGGCCCGCAATGTTCATTTGAAATCACGTAACGACGACCACTGGGATTTCGCCATCTCCCCGGCGATGAGATACCTGGGTTCGAAAAGTTGTGTCAGCCGCCTGAAGGAGGCCATCAGCGCCCGCGTCGGCCACCCGGTCAACATCCGCCTGGTCGACGAGGAACAGACCGAACTGCAAACCGCGGCCGCGATCGATGCACAAAAAGTGCGTGACAACATGAGCGAAGCGGAGAAAGCCATCGATGACGATCCGACCGTCAAGTCCCTGAAAGAACAAATGGGCGCAAAACTGGTCGAAGATTCGGTACAGCCGCTTCAGTAAGCTTACTCAAACACTCAGGAACGGAATGAAACATGAAAGGTAATCTCGCAGGCCTGATGCAACAGGCCCAGAAAATGCAGCAGGAAATGCAAAAGGCACAGGAAGAACTGGCCAACCTGGAAGTCACCGGCGAAGCTGGCGGCGGCCTGGTCAAAGTGACGATGAACGGCAAGCATGCGGTCAAGCGTGTGCAGATCGACCCGTCCCTGTTTGATGACCAGGAAATGCTTGAAGATATCGTAACGGCCGCCATCAATGATGCGGTCAACAGGATTGCGGCTACCACGCAGGACCGTATGTCTGACATGACAGCCGGCATTCCCCTGCCGCCCGGTATGAAACTGCCGTTCTGAAACCGTTTTCGATGAGCTCAGAACCCCTGCTGGACCAGTTGATCGACGCACTGCGCTGCTTGCCCGGGGTCGGGCCGAAGTCGGCTCAGCGCATGGCGCTGCACCTGCTGGAAAGAGACCGGGATGGCGGCAAGCACCTGTCCACCCTGCTGGACGTCGCGATGGAGCGGATCGGGCGTTGCAGTGAATGCCGCAACCTCACTGAAAAGGAGATTTGCAGCATTTGCGCCAACGACCAGCGCGACCGGCAGCAACTGTGCATCGTGGAATCTCCCAGTGACGTGATCGCGATTGAACACGCCACTGGCTACCGGGGCAGGTACTTTGTCCTGATGGGACACTTGTCGCCGATCGATGGCATCGGCCCTGCCGACCTGGGCCTGGACCTGCTGGCTGAACAACTGGGCAATCGTCCACCCGCCGAGATGATCATCGCCACCAACCCCACCGTTGAAGGCGAAGCCACCGCATATTACGTGCAACGCATGGCGCAGAAACACGGTGTGCAGGTCAGCCGCATCGCACATGGTGTGCCGTTGGGTGGAGAACTCGAATTCACTGACCAGTCGACCATCGCCCACGCGTTCTCAAGCCGCCAGGCGGTCTAACCGTTCCCGTTTCCCAGCTTGTGGCGCCAGAGTTCCAGCAGGCACTGGTAGAAATCGCGCTGCTGGGCAAGGTGGCTCAATTCGTCAGCAGTCGCTTCGCGCTCGAAGTAGCTGCGGAGCAGAACATCTGCCGCTGAGTCGTCCAACTGGTGATGCTGGAGCACCACGGCAAGATCGAAAAAGGGGTCCCCAATGGCAGCATATTCCCAGTCAATCAAAGCCAGCGATTCGCCTTCGAGTACGTTCTGACAGACCAGGTCGTTGTGACACAGCACGGCAGGTCCGGGAAATTTCTTACTGTCATGCGCCAATTGTTCCATCCGCCGCAGCAAGTCCTCGACGTGGCTAGCGGGCTGCGTGTCGGCCATTGGACCTGCATACCTGCGCGCCGCGCCTAACGGGTCAAATGCGGTGCCGACCGGCGGCAGGCCATGCAGGCGGCGCAATAAACAGCCCAGTCTTTGCAACTGCGCGAAGCTGGCCAGGTCATCTGCAGTCCAGCTTCTCCCCGGCAGGTAAGGACGCACAACAATACCTTCGGAAAGGTTCGAATAAACCATCGCGGGGGCCATGCCTGCAACACTGACTGCCTGGTAAACCCGTTGCTCGTTGAGGCGGTCCAGTCCGAGCTCCCTGGCTGCTTTCTTATCGATGCGCAGAACGAACAGCTGCCCTGCCCTGGCCAACAGGTAACTGGCGTTGGTCGGGCCGTCAGACAGTTGTTGTTCAACGGTGGCCCCTGAAAATCCGGGAATACGGTCCAGCACCCGTTGCAGGTTGCTCACGATCCACCTTCCCGCATACTGGCCCGCCAGCTGCGGTAACCGAAAACGATCATGACGAGGTACACCGCAAACAGGACCGCCGTGAAATACAACTCGCGGTTGAGATAAAGCCCGATGGAGACCGCATCGATGACAAACCAGTAAATCCAGTTTTCGAGGATCTTACGGGTCACCATGAAGGTCGCGACCACGGCCCCCCAGGTCGTCAGCGAATCAAGGAACGGCAGCGCTGCATCGCTGTAACGTGTCAGCAACTCGCCACTGACGTAAACCATCGCCAGCACGACCCCAATTGCGAGCCCATGCAGCTTAAGGGGCCAGCTGCTCACCGGCAGTTCCGCACCCCCTTCACCGCCGTGGCGCCACTGCTGCCAGCCATAGCCGGCCATTGCCAGGTAGAACAGCTGCAGGGCCGATTCCATGTACAGGCGGGCTTCGTACATGATGTACAGGTACAACAAGGTGCTGACTGCAGCGGCCGCCCAACACCAGATATTCTGGCGAATGGCCAACACCAGGTAAGCAATGGCCAGCAGTACGGCCAGTACTTCCCATGACTGCAATATTGTCACGCGACTCTAGCCAGGCGGCGTCAGCGTCGGCGCCCGGTCGATTTCCAGGTCCACGTTCAGGTATTTGACGACCAGCACGACCGTGTTGGGCGCTTCCATCGCCACCTTCATGCAGTCATTGATGGCTCCGGTGACAACCTCGAACTCACCGCGGAGCTGAGAGCTCAGCTGGTTGGTCACCATTTCCAGGCCCTCGCGCTCCCGCAACGCCCGAATAAAGTCGATAATTTCGGGTACCGGACCCTCTTTCAGCGGGTAAAGGCTCATGTCTGCTACGATCTTCATGGTTTGATTCTCCCTGTCACGCGCTCAGTAACGATAACTGACGGTAATCCCATAATGCCGCGGATCCCCCAGCCGGGTATAGCGGCTTCGCTCAAACAGCGGCGGTTCCAGGCCGAATGAGAAGCCCCGGGTGTAGTAGTCCTCGTCAAACAGGTTCCTGACCCAGGCGAACACCGACCATTGACTCCACTGTTTGCCCAGCTTCAGGTTGACCGTCTGTCTCGAGCCCGATTTTTCATCGTGGCTGTAATCAAAGTAATAAGAACCCATGGCGTTAAAATCGAGCCTGCCCACCCAGCCCTGCGCGTTGGCGTAACTCACCCCGAGGTTCAGCGTGTAAGGTGGAGCATGGGCGAATTCGCGGCCAATCAGTTCGCCTTCGATGTCGGCCTCGCGATCCAGCCGGTAATCGTCAATCTCGGAATCCAGCAGGCCCAGGCTGCCATGCAGGCGCCATTGATCATTCAGCTGCCAGGCGATGCTGGCTTCAAGCCCGTAAGAATGTCCTTCGGCATTGCTGGTGATGAAAACGAAATCGTTCGGGTTGTCGGTAAACTGCGCCGAACTGCGTAACTGCATGTCTTTGCGGTCCATGTAAAACAGCGCCAGTTCAGCGGTCAGCCTACCCTCCAGCCATAGGCCCTTGATACCGGTTTCATAGTTCATCAGCTTCTCCGGGTCGTAGGCGATCGCCCCGGGATCCAGCGCCACCCCGGGATCCAGCGCCGCACCGGGACCCAGCGCACGCGCCAGGCTCGGATTGAATCCGCCGGCCTTGTATCCCCGGGAAATCAGTCCATAGACACGCGCGTCATCACCCAACTGGTAATCGAGACTGATATCTCCCCCCCAGAGGTTTTCGCGAGGGCGGAAGTCGTTACGTACCGGCTGGTCCGGGTCGCCATAGATGTAATCCCTGAAAGCATCCGCATAATCCGCCTTCCAGCGTTCGTAACGCAGGCCGAAATTCAACCGCATCCGGTCCGTCAGATCGCTGTCGAGCCGGCCGAAGATGGAATAGTTTTTTGATTGGTAATCGCTGTCCAGCGTCGTGTAGTCGAGGCATGGTGTGCAATAGCTCCAGGGCGCGTCCGCGCTGTCGTCGTAGAGGCCCGACGAGAGGATTTCGTCAGACTCTTCAAGGCGCTGAAAGTAGGCGCCCAGCACCCAGTCGGTGCGATCATTGAATAATCGGCCACCCGGCGATGAGAGCAAGCGGAACTCCTGCACCAGGGAATCGCGGTTTCGCGTGTCGGAATAGATATAGTCGTAGCCGTAGGGCGACCAGTAGGCTGTATCTCCCCACTCGCCGTCAAAAGAAAACAAAACGTCCGATTCGGCATAGGAACTGATGCTGACAAAATCGACCGAGGAGCCGAGGGGCCCGGAAAATTTCAATGAACCGCCCCAGGTTTCCTGCTCGTCCCGGCCAGGATTGTTGCTGAAAGTAATGCGCCCGTTTTCCGGCGACCAGGCATCGTAGCCGTTGTCGAAATTGGCATACAGCAGACTCAGTTTCGCCTCCCAGTCACCGCCGATATCCCACAGCAGCTTGCCGCGAGCGGTCCATTCGTCGCGTTCGTTGCTGTCATCGGTATCCAGTGCGACATTGTCGTAGAACCCGTTGCCCTGGTAATGATGTAGCGAGAAGCGGCCGTCCAGTCGGTCGGCCAGGCGCCCGCCGATCGCCGCGCCGGCCCCGAACGTTTCATCATTACCGGCCATGATTTCCGCGTTTACGTCGAAATCTCCCGACGGATCGGCGGACTGGACATAGACCAGCCCGGCCAATGCACTGGCCCCGAAACGGGTCGCCTGCGGCCCGCGCAACACTTCAACCTGTTGCAGGTCGAACACGTTGCTGATGCCGCCCACACCCGACAGGTCAATATCATCGATGATAAAGCCCACCGAGGGATTGGGCGCCCCCTCGTACTGCTCCAACTCGCCGATGCCCCGCATCTGGAAATAGCGGGCACGGGCGCCATCGCCTGAATAATTCATGTTTGGGATCAGCGAGATCAATTCTTCGAAATGCTGCAGAGTCGCGGTTTCGATAACTTCGCGGTTCAGCACGGTAATACTCGAATCCAGGTCCTGTACGGACGACCGGCGAAATTCCGACACCACTACTTCCTCGAGAGGACCGGGCGGGTATTCATAAGATTCATCAGCAGAGTCATCGGCCAGTGTGCAGACAGGGAGCCATGCGCAGACCATCAGCGAAAATTTCTTGTGGTTTTTCATGTTCAGGATCTCAATCTCGGTCGAGATCCAGTCGAGCCTTAAGCGGGAATATTCAGGAATGTCCTATTCCTACGCCGGCATTAACCGGATCAGGTTCAAAGGGTTCCTGCTCAGCAGATCTCAGGCCACACGGCCACCCCTGAGGAATGCGTTATATTGTACCGGATAACCGGGACAATAAGAATTCATGTTGAAAAAAATCGATCAACTCGAACGCCTGTCGCGCTTGCTCGACCCAGGCCCTGCGGAGTGTAATGACCTGTTCGAGCAGGCCGGACGTTATGCCCTGGCAACGCTGGAAAGGCTGCCGGACACGCCAACCTACCAACCCGATGACGGCCGCAATGGTTTCCGCGAGGCGCCCATCGCGGATGAGCCGGTTGATATGGCCGAATTGCTGGCCTTTTTCAGATCGGAGGTGGATACCACCGGCATACTTCCTGCTTCCGGCGGTCAGATGGGCTACATCCCGGGTGGCGGCCTGTTCCCTTCTGCCATCGGCGATTTTCTCGCCGGCATCACCAATCGCTACTCGGGTGTTTCATTCGCCGGCCCGGGCGCGGCGCGGATGGAGCTCAGCCTGGTGGACTGGATGCGGGCACTCGTTGGCTACCCGGAAACCGCCGCGGGTGACCTGACCTCCGGCGGCAGTATCGCGACGCTATCGGCGCTGGTCACCGCCCGGGACGCCTGCGGCATTGATTTCGCAACCATACCCAGGGCCTGCGTCTACCTTACGGACCAGGCTCACCACTGCGTCGGCAAGGCTTTACACGTGGCCGGACTTAAGGACGTGCAACAACGCAAGGTACCGATGGACGATCGGTTCCGCATGGATGTTGCCGCGCTGGAGGCCCTGGTCAACTCGGACCGGGAACAGGGACTGAAGCCCTGGCTGGTGATTGCATCCGCCGGCACTACCGACACGGGTGCAGTCGATCCCCTTACGGCAGTAGCAAGCATAGCCCGCCAGCAGGACCTGTGGTTCCATCTCGATGCGGCCTACGGCGGTTTCTTCCTGTTGTGTGAAGAAGGCCGGGACGTATTGGATGGCATCGATTCCGCTGATTCCATCGTCATGGATCCGCACAAAGGACTGGGGCTTCCCTATGGCACGGGTGCCGTGCTGGTTAAAAACGGCGGGCTGCTGGCCCGTTCGAATGCCTACTACGCAGATTACATGCAGGATGCAAAACCGGTGTTTACCGCCGATGAAACCTGGGATTCACCGGCCGACCTGTCGCTGGAACTGACGCGGCCGTTTCGCGGACCAAGAATGTGGTTTCCCCTGAAGTTGTTTGGGCTCAGGCCCTTCAGGGCTTCCCTCGCCGAAAAAATCTGGCTGGCCCGCTACTTTCACCAGGAACTGGGAAAACTGGAACGATTCGAGACCGGCCCCTACCCGGACCTGTCCATTGTCACTTTTCGTTACCTGCCGCAAAACGGTGACATCGATGATTTCAACAAGCGCCTGGTGGAATCGGTTCACCGGGACGGCAAGGTGTTCATCACATCCACCCGCATCAACGGCAGATTCACTCTGCGCCTGGCCGTGCTGAATTTCCGCACGCACCGGGCGACCGTTGACTACCTGTTGCAGCTGCTGCAACAAAAAGCAAACGAACTTGACTACTGAGATCATGGATTTTATCGAGGCAGGCTACTATGCTTCCGATACTTCCGATAAACGTCATTTGGCTGAAGAGGTTTTACAGCATGAACCTGATGAATAACGCGGTCATCCAGACCCCTGCCCCGGTTAATGAACCGGTCCTGAACTACGCTCCGGGAAGCCCGGAAAAGATAGCGCTCAAGGCCGCACTCGAGGAGATGTCAGCCACGCAGGTTGATATTCCCATCGTGATCGGCGGCAAGGAAATCCGGACCGGCAACCTGGGCAAGGTCGTTATGCCCCACAACCACCAGCACGTGCTGGGCACCTATCACAAGGCTGGCCCTGAACAGGTTCAACTCGCCATCGACACCGCTGTCGCCGCCCAGGCCGAGTGGGAGACTTTTCGCTGGGAGGAAAGGGCCGCCATCTTCCTGAAAGCAGCCGAGTTGCTGGCGGTGAAGTACCGGAGTCAAATGACGGCCTGCTCCATGCTCAATGGTGGCAAGACTGTTTACCAGGCGGAGATCGACGCCACCTGTGAACTGATTGATTTCCTGCGCTACAACGTGCGCTATGCCCAGGAGATTTACGAAAAACAGCCCGAATCTTCAGCCGGTATCTGGAACTTCGTGCAACACCGTCCGCTGGAAGGCTTCGTGTTTGCCGTGACACCGTTCAATTTCACAGCCATTGCCGGCAATCTTCCCACAGCACCCGCCCTGATGGGCAATACCGTGGTCTGGAAACCTGCATCATCGCTGGTTTACACGCCCTGGCTATTCATGCAAATGCTGGAAGAAGCGGGGCTGCCACCCGGCGTGATCAACTTTGTCCCGGGCTCGGGCGCCAACGTCGGCGACACCTGCCTGGCCGACCCCAACCTGGCCGGCATTCACTTCACCGGCTCGACTCGCGTGTTCCAGGGAATGTGGAAGACCATTGGCGAAAATATTTCCAGCTATAAATCGTATCCAAGGATTGTCGGTGAGACAGGTGGCAAAGACTTCGTGTTCGCGCACTCCAGCGCAGATGTGCCCACGCTGGTGACCGCGCTGGTTCGCGGCGCTTTCGAATACCAGGGGCAGAAATGCTCGGCCGCCAGCCGGGCTTATATTCCGCGCTCACTGTGGCCGCAAGTCGAGGATGGTCTGAAAGCCGACATGGCGCGCATCAAGATGGGGCCACCTACAGACTTCCGTAACTTTTTCGGCGCGGTCATTGACCAGGCTGCGTTCAATTCGATCACGGCCTACATTGATTACACCCATGAAAATGAAGGGGCGGAAGTCCTGATCGGTGGCCAATACGATGACAGCACAGGATACTTCATCGAACCCACGGTGATCCTCGCCTCCGACCCGCATTTCAAGACGATGGTGGAGGAAATTTTTGGCCCGGTGCTGACGGTCTATGTCTACGAGGACGAAGCTTTCGAAGAGACCCTGGAATTGTGCGACTGTTCTTCGATGTATGCCCTCACCGGCGCGATTTTCAGCCGCGACCGCAAAGCCGCGAGCATCGCCATCAGTAAACTCGAGCATGCCGCGGGCAATTTTTATATCAATGACAAACCGACCGGCGCCGTGGTTGGCCAGCAACCCTTCGGTGGCGGCCGCGCTTCGGGCACCAACGACAAGGCCGGTTCACAGGCCAACCTGATGCGCTGGGTATCAACCCGGACCATCAAGGAGACCTTCGTTCCACCCACGGATTTCGCCTATCCGTTCATGGACGAGGAATAATCACAAACTGTAGTAGAGATTCATTTCGAATGGATGGGGGCGATTGCGCACTGCAATCACCTCCTTCATCTTTTCTTTGATCCAGCTATCGATCAATTCACGGCTGAAAACGCCTCCCTCCAGCAGGTATGCATGATCCTCCTGCAGTGCCTGCAAGGCACTTTCCAGCGTAATGGGGATGGAGGTAAGCTGCTCCTGGCGCTCCTCCGGCCAGTCGAACACGTTGTCATCGAATGGACCGAATGCATTCTCCTCGCCAGGCATGATTCGGTTGCGGACGCCATCCAGGCCCGCCATTAACAAGGCGCTCATCGCCAGGTAATAATTACAGGTGCCGTCTGCCGTGCGAAACTCGATGCGCTTGGCTTCTTCGCTGGTCGCGTACTTGGGAATTCGAATCGCCGCACTGCGGTTGGCCACGCCGAAAAACAGTTTGACCGGCGCTTCGAAGCCGGGCAGCAACCGCTTGTAGGAGTTGGTGCTGGGGTTGGTGAATGCTGTCAACGATCGCCCGTGAGCCAGGATTCCGCCGATGAAACACAGCGCCGTGTCCGAAAGGTCTGCATAACCTCCTTGCCGATAGAAAACGTTGCGGCCGTCCTTGCGCAACTGGATATGGAAATGCATGCCGTTGCCCGGTTCATCGTAAAGCGGCTTGGGCATGAAGGTCGCAGTCAGTCCATGGTTCAGGGCACAATTGTGAACAATGTCCTTCACGTACATCATCTTGTCGGTGATCAATTCGAACGGCAGCAATTCGGTTTCAATCTCCTGTTGCCCGGACAGGCCGACTTCATGATGGTGATAACGGATCGGGCAGCCCACCCCTTCGATCAGGCGCACCATCTGCTCGCGCACCTGCGCATGCTTGTCGAACGGCGTATCGATGTGGTACCCCTTGCGGTGGGCCACGGCTGTGCCATCGGCGTCCAGGTAGCCACCGGGCAGATCCTCCTTGTTTTCGTTCGAGGTAAAACGGTACCCGGCACTGTACTTACCGTTGTTTATTTCAGCCTCGTTGAACAGGTAGAACTCGAACTCGGGCACCCATAGCGACTGGTCGGCAATCCCACTATCGACCATATAACTGTTGGCCCGCATAGCGACCGTGCGCGGGTCCTTGTTGACACCCATACGGGTATCGGCATCGCAGATATAGCTCAACATCCGCAGAGTCGGGGTTTCTGTAAACGGGTCCACCACCGCTGTAACCAGATCGGGCATGAGCACCATGTCCCCGGCTTCAACGGACTTCATCCCGGGAATGCTGGAACCATCGAAGGGAATGCCATTCCTGAGCACGTGCTCCAGCCGTCTCGGCGGAAAATTGATGTGGTACCAGTTACCTACGAGATCAGCGTATTTCAGGTCAATGCTCTGGATTTGGTGCTGATCGACCAATCGGCCTATGGCTTCCAGATTCATCTCGTTCGGGTTCATACGATGCCCCCATTTCCTGTAAAGGTAGATTGGCCGGCTATTTTCGCGGAATTCTCTGCAGCGCTTCCATCAGGTAGCCCCAGTATTTCTGCACCGAGCTGATCTGAACTTTTTCGTCCGGTGAATGCGCGCCCCGGATGTTCGGGCCGAATGAGATCATCTGCATATCCGGGTAGTTAGTTCCCAGGATGCCGCACTCCAGTCCCGCGTGGCAGGCCAGCACCGGGGCTTTCTGACCGAACATTTCCTCGTACAGCGCGCTCATCATTTTCACAATCGGCGCGTTCGGCCGCGGTGCCCAGCCGGGATAGGCCCCGTCAAAGGAGACGTCCGCCCCGATCAGTTCGAAGGTGCAGCGGATGGCGCGGGCCAGGTCCATTTTTTCTGTGTCCACAGAACCCCGTGTCAGGCAAAGCACCTTGTATTCGCCATCACTGACACGAACCCGCGCCAGGTTATTGGAGGTCTGTACCAGGTCATCGATATCCGGGCTCATCCGGAATATACCGTTGGGACAGGCCCAGACAGCGCGCAGGATTTTGCCCTGAAAGTCGCTGTTCAGGAGCGCCGGCGGGGTGTCAGCTGCCTCGAGGGTCACTTCCAGGCCCGGGTCGGTGCTGGCATATTCAGCTCTCAGAATCTCGGTTTCGCCGGCAATAAATTCCCTGAGCCGACCTGTATCAGCCTGGTCCACAACAATCGTTGCAAAAGATTCGCGCGGAATTGCGTTGCGCAGGCCGCCGGCGTCAATCGAGGCGACCCGGATGCCCAGGTTTTCCGCCGCCAATAACAACAGCCGGTTGATCAGCTTGTTGGCATTACCGCGACCACGGTGAATGTCCATACCGGAGTGACCGCCGGTCAGTCCCTTCACGCCGAGATGAAACGCCTCACTGCCTGCGGCTGGTTTTTCCTGCTCGTAAGTGCCTGTTACCGTGACATCGACGCCACCCGCACAACCAATGGTGATCTCGTTATCGTCTTCAGTATCCAGGTTGAGCAGAATATCGCCATCGAGCAATCCGCCCTTCAGACCCATCGCGCCGGTCATCCCGGTTTCCTCGTCGATGGTGAACAGGGCTTCGATGGGGGGATGTTGAATGTCATCAGAAGCCAGGATCGCCATCGCGGAAGCAACACCAATGCCGTTATCGGCACCCAGCGTGGTACCCCGCGCCTTCACCCAGTCACCATCGATGTACATGTCGATGCCCTGGCTGTCGAAATCAAAGTCGGTGTCAGCGTTTTTCTGATGCACCATGTCCAGGTGACCCTGCAGCACAACGGTGGCGCGGTCTTCCATACCGGGTGAAGCAGGTTTGCGGATGATGACATTACCGACGTCGTCGACCAGGGTTTCCAGGCCGAGCCCCTGACCGAAGCTTTTCATGAAAGCGATGACACGCTGTTCTTTCTTGGAGGCCCGCGGAACGGCATTGAGATCGGCAAAGTATCTCCACATTGCGCGGGGTTCAAGTTCTGAAATTTTGTTTTGCATGGTGCTCATCCCAATTGAATTGAGCACACGTTAAGGCATGCGGAAAAATTCCGCATTAATCGAGATCATGTTTTGAAGCGCCGGTCAGTTCCCCGTCGAGGCTACCTGCTTTTCCTCGCGGTTGTATCTCCAGGTATGGACCTTGATCGCAGAGGTCGAAAATGACTTCATGACCGAATTCAGGTCCTTCTGATGGTAATCGGCCACGACGATCAATGCCGGGTACGGCTGCCCTGCGCTTTCAACCAACCGCTTGAGTGCAGGGCCTTCGCTCTGGTCCGTCGTGAAAAATACCCCCTGTTTGTAACTGAGCAAGCCATCGCTGGTTGCATAGTTGAATCCCGCCGGATAACCGCTGGCCTGGAATTCGAAACCATTGCTGTTTAGCTCGCGGATGGTTACGTCTACACATTCAGAGCCCCGGGAGGTCATCGCGATGACCTTCAGACCCGCTTCCTGCATGCGTTGGACCTGCATCGCGGCATCGTCCTGCTTGGCCCGAATCGATTGGCGGTGGCCGGCGCAAGAGGCGTTTGTATCTCCCCGGGTATCCAGCAGGGTGTCTTCCAGGCCCAGCACGACAAGCACCTTGTGGCCACCATAGGTTTTGGCCAGGTCAATGGACAATTCGGTGATTAATTGAAGTTCGTCGGTCGATCCCAACAGGTTCTGCGGCGGTGTAGGACCTTCGGCAACGGGGGCCGTGGTTGCACACCCTGCAACAAGGCCCAGTGACGCGATAAGACTGAGAATTCCCTTTTTTTTCATGTACATGAGCTTCCAGCTCCTTCCCTTGATGGAGTCATTCCTATTCCACTGTGCCATTTTACCGCCAAAAAGGCAATAAAGGCGCCGTTGATTAACCAAAATGCAGGGTCTTCACTTCCTGGTAATCATCCAGTCCCAGCATGCCGCCTTCACGCCCATTGCCGGATTGTCTGTAACCGCCGAACGGGCTGCCGTACTCCATTCCGCCGCCGTTGACGTGAACCGCTCCGGCCCTGAGTTTCGCCGCGACCCGCTCCGCTCTCTCGTTATCACCCGTCTGAATGTAGGCGGCCAGGCCGTAAGCTGTATCGTTGGCGATCTGAATGGCCTGGTCTTCGGAATCGAATGGAATAATGGCCAGCACCGGCCCAAACACTTCTTCGCGGGCGATCGGCATATCATTACTGACATCGGCAAAAATGGTTGGCCTCACGTAGTAACCGGTATCAAATCCACCGGGTTTTCCTGCACCGCCGCACAAAAGCCGCACACCGGACTGGACAGCGCGCTCGATGTGCCCCTGGACGCGGCCGAACTGAATATCGCTGACCAGGGGGCCAATATGATCCCCCTCCACAGCAGGATCACCCACGGCCTGCTCCCTGCCCACCTGCTCTGCTATCTCCAGCACGCGGTCATAACAGGATCGCTCGACCAGTAAACGCGTCGGTGCATCACAGGACTGCCCGGTATTGTAAAAACACTCTTCGACCGAGGCCCGGACCCGGGCTTCCAGCTGATCGCCACAGTCGGCAAACACCAGGTTTGGAGATTTGCCACCCAGTTCCAGCGTGACCCGCTTGATGGTATCGGCCGCATCCTTGCTGATGGCCCTGCCGGCACGGGTAGAACCGGTGAACGAAATCATTTGCACATCCGGATGCCGGGACAAGGTGGCTCCCGCCGTTGGGCCGTCACCGTTGACCAGGTTGAACACGCCAGCCGGGAAACCAGCCGCATCAATCATTTCCGCGTAAAGGGCTGCCGAAAGCGGCGTAAATTCCGACGGCTTCAAAATGCAGGCGCAACCGGAAGCCAGCGCCGGGATCACCTTCAGTGCGACCTGGTTCATCGGCCAGTTCCACGGCGTGATCAGGCCACATACACCAATCGGTTCTCGCACCAGGATGTCACCGTTGTGCAGCATGACCCGCTCTTCCTGCGCCCTCATGGCATCGATAAAACCCTGCAGGTGACCTGAACCGCAATCGGCCTGGGCTTCCCGGGACATGGAAATCGGCGCGCCCATTTCGGTGGTGATGGCCTGCGCCATCTCTTCATAACGCTCGTTATAAATCTCCAGCAATTTTTCAAGCAGGGCGAGGCGCTCAGCTTTCTCTGTTTGGGCATATTCCGGAAACGCCATGTTTGCCGCGGCTACGGCCTTTTCGACATCTTCGACGGAACCCATGGTGATCATTGCGACCTTCGATTCCGTGGCCGGGTTGATCACATCCCTTTGTTCCGATGAGATCGGATCGACCCATTCACCGTTGATATAAAACTTACGCAGATCTTTCATTCATCACACTCCAAAATCATGCCTGACAGCACTCAACCGTCACAGGAAAGCCCGGCCAGGTAGGTCAACCGGTCAACATCCAGGGTGCCGGCTTCGAATGCTTCCTCGGTCGGTGCGAACCTGGCCGTTCCTGCATCACAAGTCAACTCCATTTCCAGTGAACCCCAGGGATCGACTTCAATAGTATCCGGATTGAAACCCTCACCGAATACTCCGCCACTGGTGGTCAACATCTGGCTGAACACCAGTTTATCCTGCTGGATTTCCCCTGTGCCAAAAAACCAGCGGCGGTTTCCCTCGGCATCGAAGCTGAACCAGTAAACCAGCGCGCTTCGATCGGTCAGTATCTCCAGCACATAGCCTTCGCCGGCATGGCTCGGATCGTACCAGGACCCGCTTAACTGACCGGCCTCGATTTCCGGCGTTACGGGTGACATGCCGCAACCCAGGCCCATCACGTAAGAGAGGCGTTGCAGGTTCATGCGGCCGCTGCGCCTGCTGTTGCCGTTCGGGTCGAGTTCCCAGTCCATCGCACCGGTGTGGCAGTTCGACCAGATGAAGGTGGCCGAGCCGACTACTTTATGGGTGACGTTAGCGGGGTCGAACCCAGGTCCGAATTCGCCACCGGATACCTGGATCAGTTCCGGAAACAGGATACGGTTGCCGCGAATCTCTCCCTGGCCGACGTACCAGTCCTGGTTCCCTTCGGTGTCATAGGTAAACCAGTACATGACGGCCTGGTTGTCCTCCAGGATCTCGAGCATGAACCCCTCGCCGTTACGGGACGGATCAAACCATGCCGATGAAACCCCCGGTTCAATCACGAATGGGGCACCCAGGTCCTCGGACGTGACCTGAAATTGCGTCGTCTCATCATACCCACCCTCATTATTCCGGTCATCACCCGAGGTGTTCTCAAAACCCGACCAACTGCCGTCTACCCAGCGAGCGACAGTCGCCGGATTTGCGTCCAGCCGTGTACCGGTCATGTCCCAGGCATTGAGCGACAGGGTGACCTGTGCAACACCGTCGACCAGGCTCATGTTGTTCTCGTTCGCCGGGATGCTGAACCCGATATTCAGAGCGTCATCGCGGTAATGCATGTAGCCGTCTGGAGCACCTCCGGGTTGATCGGCCCAGAAGCCGGTTGAGGGTATGACATTAAGTTCACCGCCCTCGATGATCAGTTCAGCATCCAGATCCTGTTTCGCGTTCGGCTGACCCGGCAACGGCACCACCTCGCCGCCTTCCCGCCAGCGCATGGGCTTGTCGAAAGCCACCCAGAACTGGTAATCCCGGTCAAATTGCAGGGGCTGGGTAGTGAACGAATAAAGTTCCCGCGCAGTCTCGCTGGATACATCCCATTCTGATTCCATCACCACGGCGCCGGTAGCCACGTCGATGAACCGGATCGCCGCTATCGAAGGAGGGCCGGCCTGCTGGTAATAGGCCATCATGAAAGTCTCGGCCAATTCGGTTCTGACCCGCGGGACCTCGGATTCCGGCATGATGAAGCCGTCATGGCCGTTGCGGCCCAGGCCACCGTAGTCGGCTCCCTGCCCGGGCAGGCCCGGATGCTGGCCGCCGGAGGGTTCGACTTCCAGGGTCCAGGCGGGAACCAGGTAGGTTTGCGTGAAGTACTCGTCAGTCGATCCGATGCCCTGGTTGATGGGTATGTTCGACTTGTTGTCGAACCAGTAATACTTGCCGGCGTCATAGGCCATGTGATAGTTGCTGAATGTGCCGAGCAGCCGCGAGGTTTCATTGGCCAGGCCAACATTCAGATTGCGGGTCCAGAAATGAACCTGCGAATAGGAATGCAGGTCGGTGTACATGCTGAGTTTTTCCGCCGGACCGTACTGGGCCGCCGCGTCCAGGGACTGGATTTCCGGTTCGGAAGCGGGGGCTGCACCGTGGTGCACGAGCGAGATTGAGTCATCGGAGGAGCGGTCGGGGTTAGTCGCCCAGAATGGCGCATTGTTGCGGTTCAGATCGACACCCTCAAGGTGGTCGCCCCGGGTCATCAGGTTCTCGTCAGCTCCCAGCATGTTCTTGCGCCTCATGCGGCCGTCACGAGGCCATTCATCCGGATCGCTCGGATCCGTACCCAGCCAATTTGTACTGGGATACCTCTGGGTCTGCAGGAAACCGTCAATGTTAAGAACGGGGATGACCAGGATATTGGCATTGTCGCGCAGGTAGCTCAGCAGAAAGTCGTCGTCTTCCCCTGCCGCCAGCAACTCGATGATACCGGTGGCCACTTCATGAGATTGCCATTCGCGCGCATGGATCCCGCCGTTAGTCAGCATCGCATGTTCCGGCAGGCCAGTGACGGTCGTTCTGTCTTCGTCACCCAATTGATACAGCCAAATCGTACGCCCCATGGTCGTCTGACCCAGTTCGATACCGTGTGCCCATGGAGATGTATTGGCCAGGTCCTGGTGACGGGCATGAAGTCCGTTGTAAGTTCGATACCCGGCGAATGGCAGCGGCGTATCCACCGGTATCGGAACCGGGTAACCCAAAGCGATCTTGTCCGCATCACTGGCCGGAGCGTTTTCCACCCATTCCACAATCCGGGCCTGGGCCAGCAAACCGTCAAAAGGAGCAATTGCCAGCAGCATCACGGCAACGACTGAAAACCGAAAAGGAACGCCCATCAGTCCACCCTCCGCGCTGGTTTGAAACTGATCGCCAGTTGCGCCCTTTGTTGCTCGAGGCCCGCTCCTCCTGTAGCGATCTCACTCAACCGTGATTGAATTTCCGGGTCGGCACTGCTGCCCAACACGAGCGCGACAGAGGCGCCCAGGTTTTGATCAGCCATGGCGTTGAACATCAGGTCGCGCACCGCCGGATCAGCCAGTGTGCCCGGGGCCAAAAGTGCGATCGCCAGCGCTGCCTTGCTGTCGGATTCCTTCTCCATGACGTCTTCAAGCAGGCTTGCGGATTCTTCTGCGCTGAGTTCAGCTGCTGCATCCTTGAAGGCCCTGGCCAGCCCCGGCCCTTGCCCAAGGGCGATTGAACGGCGCAACAGCTCCGAGCTGCCGGATGCGATAGCGGCACGTGCAGCCAGATGCGTCAATTCGGGTGATCCGGCGAGCATTTCCAGGGCCAGGCGGCTCAGTTCCAGAGTTTTCTCAAACGGGACCCTTTCCAGAGCATCGATATAGCCCCGCTGGCCGGCCTGGGTGGCCGCCAGGTATTCAGAGATGAATTGAGCCGGCTGCTCACCCAGGGCCCGTTCCGCGGAGTCCAGTGCTTTTTGCCGCTCCCAACCGTTGGCGACACCCTGCGCAGCGGCACGGACATTGAACAAGGGCACGGCCATGCGTGGATGCTCTTCATGGGCGACCCAGGTGGCGGGCTCGTAAGCTGCAAGCCAACCCATCACTTCCGAACTCACGGCATCAGCTCGCATGTCACCCAGGCCGAGCGTGAAACTGTAGACCATGTAATCCCGGGAAGGGGCCGTCAAATCCGGATCGGAACTCATCCCCGTCAATGCACGCATCAGCCCGGCTTCATCTCCGGATCGTGCCATTTCGTACATCGGTTTGAGGGAATCCATGGCCCGCGCCTTGTCCACGAATTGCATGGCCGTGGACCTGTCCCAGAGCGGGTCTTTCATGTGCGGCTGGGCTGACACATTGATGGATGCCGCAAGCAGGATGATGGCTGCAGATAAAGCGGTTGTAATGAGGTGCATTTTGGGGTTCCAAAATTGACCGGATCGACACCTGCTATTCTAGCCCCATTTCCGCCCGCCGTTCTCTACCGCAAGTCAGCAGAGCGCAGAAATCTTTCTACCCGTCGATTCTCAGCTCAAAACTGACCTGCCTCACCTTTCAGCGAACCGGCGGGAGGCCCCAGGTTCAACCGGCCGGGAGCCTTCGGCTGGACGCGATTTACAGGACGCTTTAAAGTGGTTCGGATCGAGTGTGATACAGATCAGCCTTGTGGATGTTTCAAAGCCGCAGGATACCCACTCACAGGTAAAATCTGCACGCGTAGGATGCTGCGGCACCACTGGAGGTTAGTAAAAACATGTCAGTAACCGAAGAGCTGACCCGGGGATTGGAACTGACCCTGACAGGAATGGTGACGGTGTTCATTCTGCTCACGTTCATGGTGCTGGTGATCCAGTGGATGTCGAAACTGGCGCACCGCCTGCAACCGCCGGGCCAACCCCAACCGTTTCATGCATCCCACACAGATTCCGGATCGCTGGACCCCACTGTGGTCTCGGTGATCAGTGCGGCAGTCCATCGCTATCGCAAAGAAAAACACTGAACTTACAGGAGTTCAATCTCTCATGGCTAAGAAACTAGGCATCACCGAACTGGTATTGCGTGACGCGCACCAGTCACTGTTGGCCACCCGTATGCGCATTGATGACATGCTGCCAATCGCGGAAAAACTGGACAAGATGGGCTTCTGGTCCCTGGAGACCTGGGGCGGCGCTACTTTCGATGCCTGCATACGGTATCTTGGCGAAGACCCGTGGCAGCGGCTGCGCACCTTGAAACGCGCCATTCCCAATACCCGTCACCAGATGCTGTTCCGGGCTCAGAACATTCTCGGCTATCGCCATTATGCGGATGACGTGGTCGAGAAATTCGTCGAGCGCTGTGCCGTCAACGGCATGGACGTGTTCCGCATCTTCGACGCTATGAACGACCTGCGCAATTTCAAAACCGCCGTCAACGCCGTACGCGCGGTCGACCGCCACGCACAGGGCGCGATGTCTTACACGGTCAGCCCGGTACATACCACCGATATGTGGGTCGATATGGGCAAAAGCCTGGAAGATATGGGCTGCCATTCCCTGTGCATCAAGGATATGGCCGGCCTGCTGAAGCCGTTCGTTGCCGAGGAACTGGTTTCACGCCTGAAGGAATCCTGTGACATCCCGATTGCGCTGCATTGCCATGCAACCACCGGGCTAAGCACACCCACCCTGGTCAAGGCGGCCGAAGCCGGCGTTGACATGGTTGATTCAGCGATATCATCCATGAGCCAGACTTATGGCCACACAGCCACGGAAACCATCGCGGCGGTGTTTGAAGATACCGACCGCGATACCGGGCTGAAATTGACCGAACTGGAAGAGATTTCAGCCTATTTCAGGGGCGTACGTAAAAAATATGCCAGGTTCGAGGGGGCATTACAGGGCATCGATTCCCGCATCCTGGTAGCCCAGGTCCCGGGCGGCATGCTGACCAACATGGAAGGACAACTCAAGGAACAGGGTTCCGCCGACCGCCTGGACGAGGTTCTGGAAGAAATTCCACGGGTGCGTGAGGACCTGGGTTTCATTCCGCTGGTGACACCCACCTCGCAAATTGTCGGTACGCAGGCGGTTATCAACGTGATGCTGGGCGAACGCTACAAGTCGATCACCAAGGAAACAGCCGGCGTGTTGAAAGGTGAGTACGGCGCCACGCTGGCGCCGGTCAATGCCGAATTGCAGGCCCGGGTGCTGGACGGTGGCGAACCGATCACCTGCAGACCGGCGGACCTGCTGGATCCCGAGGTGGACCGCTTGACGGCAGAACTAACCGACAAAGCACGGCACAAGGGCATGACCCTGGCAAAAGATGTCATCGACGATGTCCTGATCTATGCGTTGTTCCCGCAGATCGGCCTGAAATTCCTCGAAAACCGGGGTAACCCGGCGGCCTTTGAACCGGCGCCCACCGGCACAGAGCCAGCCAAGGGCGCAGTTCCCGCCGCAACCGGGGCGGCCGCCTCGAGCGGCGGTCCGGAATCCTACACCGTAAAAGTGAATGGCCAGTCCTTCGACGTCGAGGTAGCACCCAGCGGCGCGGTCACTTCCATATCACCGGCTGCCACCGGCGCTGCGAGTAAATCTGACGGCGAAGTGGTCCCTGCCCCGCTGGCCGGCAACGTGTTCAAGGTCAAGGTCAAACCCGGACAGAAAGTCCACCAGGGCGACGTCATCATGATCGTGGAAGCGATGAAGATGGAAACCGAGGTGCGGGCGCCGCGTGATGGTACGATTTTCAAGGTGGCTGTGCGCGAAGGTGATCACGTTGCCCTGCATGACCCTTTGCTTTATATCTCCTGATCACACAGGATAGGCGGCCATGGAATCCACGCTGAAAACACTCTGGCTAACCACCGGGTTTGCCAATATCGGTCTCGGCGAACTGTTGATGATCACGGTTGGCGGCGTCCTGCTCTACCTGGCTATCGCGAAGAAATTCGAGCCCCTGTTACTGGTCCCCATCGGCTTCGGTGCAATCCTCAGCAATATCCCGATCGCCGACATGGCCGGTCCGCAGGGTCTGCTGGGCTATATTTACTACGTCGGCATTGAAACCGGTGTATTTCCGATGCTGATTTTCCTGGGACTGGGAGCGCTGACCGACTTCGGCGCCCTGATCGCCAACCCCAAGACGCTGATCCTCGGCGCTGCTGCGCAGTTTGGGATTTTCCTGACGCTGCTCGGCGCACTCGCACTCAACTTTCTGCCGGGCTTCGATTTCAGCCTGCAGGACGCGGCCGCCATCGGCATCATCGGCGGCGCCGACGGACCTACCGCGATCTTCCTGGCCTCGCGTTTATCACCCGAACTGCTGGGCGCCATTGCGGTAGCCGCGTATTCGTATATGGCGTTGGTGCCGATCATCCAACCTCCCATCATGAAGGCACTGACTACCAGAGTGGAGCGCCGGGTCGTGATGGAGCAGTTGCGGCCGGTCACAGCACTGGAAAAAATTCTGTTTCCGCTGGTCATCCTGCTGGTCACGGCACTGTTCCTGCCGGCCGCCATGCCGCTGATCGGCATGCTGACTTTCGGCAACTTACTGCGCGAATGCGGCGTGGTCGAACGGCTCAATAAGACCGCCCAAAACGAATTGATCAACCTGGTCACCATCTTCCTCGGCCTGGCCGTGGGCTCCAAGCTACAGGCGGAAACATTCCTGAATGTTCAAACCCTGGGCATTCTGGCACTGGGCGCTTTTGCCTTTTCCATCGGCACGGCATCCGGCGTCCTGATGGGCAAGGCCATGCATCGCTTGACCGGTGGCAAAGTGAATCCGCTGATCGGTGCTGCCGGCGTCTCTGCCGTACCCATGGCAGCCCGGGTAGTCAACAAGGTTGGCCTGGAAAGCAACCCCAACAACTTCCTGCTGATGCATGCCATGGGCCCGAATGTCGCCGGTGTGATCGGCTCTGCGGTTGCAGCCGGCCTGTTGCTGGCGCTGGTGGGCGGTGGCAATTAAAGAAGCCTCGGATGGATGATCACTTAGGCGCATTTTGTTCTGATCAGGACGTTCAACTTGAAGGCACTCCAGGCCGGGCACTGTCAGGCCTGACTTTTGCCGCGAAGGATGTATTCGACGTTGCCGGTTTCCAGACCGGCGCCGGTAATCCGGACTGGCTGCGCACTCATCCTCCTGCAGAATACACCGCAAGTTCGATACAACGCCTGCTGGATGCCGGCGCCACGCTTGTCGGTAAGACCCATACCGACGAACTGACCTTCAGCCTCAACGGCGAAAATCATCACTACGGCACTCCTGTCAATCCAAATGCACCCGGCCGAATACCGGGCGGCTCGTCCAGCGGTTCCGCATCTGCTGTTGCTGGTGGACTGGTTGATTTCGCACTGGGCACAGATACCGGCGGCTCGGTCCGTTTGCCTGCCAGTAATTGCGGAATCTTCGGGTTCCGTCCAACTCACGGCCTGGTGGCCAACGATGGTGTCGTTCCCTTGGCGCCCGGCTTCGACACGGTAGGCTGGTTCGCCCGTGATAGCGACGGGTTAAAACGGGTTGGACAGGTCCTGCTGAGGTATCGCCAAAACGAGTACGAATTCCGCAATTTGCTGCTGGCGTCGGATGCCATGGAGCTGGTTTTCAGTGACGTGCGCCCCGCTTTGGACCTGGCCATCGCAGCTCTCGAGCAGTCGTTGGGCCAGTTTGACCCAATCAAGCTGTATCACGGCAAAGCACAAGAATGGATGGAGGCATTCCGGACCCTGCAGGGCGCAGAGGTCTGGCAGACTCACGGCGACTGGATCAGGAATACACAGCCGAAATTTGGGCCGCAAATTCAGGCCCGGTTTGATTGGGCCGCATCGCTGGACCGGAAGATGATTCCTGCTGCTCTGCAGATTCGCAATGAGGTAACCCAAAGTCTTGACGAACTGCTCGGAACCGATAGCATTATCTGCCTGCCAACCTCGCCCTCTATTGCCCTGCCGCGAAACCTCGAAGGCGAACAGCTGGAACAGTTTCGCCAGAATGCCCTGACCCTGCTTTGCATCGCCGGTCTCGCCGGTCTACCACAGGTGAGCCTGCCACTGGCCCGGTCTGACGGTTGCCCGCTCGGCATTTCGTTGATTGGCCCACGGCGCTCCGATGGCCGCCTGCTGGCATTGGCGGCATCAATTGGTGCACCATGAGTAATGCATTCCGGGATTGGTAATTGATCGACAAATTCAGCAATAGGAAACAAAAAATGCAAAAAGCAGACATTGGCCTTGTTGGCCTGGCAGTGATGGGTGAAAACCTGGTGCTCAACATGGCAAGTCGCGGATTTAATGTTGCAGTGTTCAACCGAACGACCCCGGTCGTGGATGCTTTCATCGCAGGTCGTGCAGCGGGCAAGTCCATCCAGGGCACTCATTCGGTTGAGGAGCTTTGTTCCCGCCTGGAGCGACCCCGGAAAGTCATGCTCATGGTGAAGGCCGGAACCGTCGTGGACAAGGTGATCGAATCCCTGCTGCCGTTCCTGGAACCCGGCGACATCGTCATCGACGGCGGCAATAGCGAATTCCGGGACAGCATCAGGCGTACGGACCAACTGGGGGACCGTGGGATTCTCTTCATCGGCACCGGTGTTTCCGGCGGTGAAGAAGGGGCGCTGAAAGGACCCAGCATCATGCCGGGCGGAAACCCCGAAGCCTGGCCGCATGTGAAACCGGTTTTCCAGGCAATTGCTGCGCGGACCGACCAGGGCGAACCCTGTTGTGAATGGGTCGGCCGGGGCGGCGCCGGGCATTTCGTGAAAATGGTGCATAACGGCATCGAGTACGGCGACATGCAGATGATCTGCGAGACTTACCAGATGATGTCCGTTGGGCTGGGTTTATCCAACGAAGCCATGCACAAGGTTTTTGCCCGCTGGAATGACGGCGTTCTGGACAGTTACCTGGTGGAGATCACACGTGACATCCTGGGTTACAAAGACGAGAACGGGCAAGCCACGCTGGACCTGATACTTGATACTGCCGGTCAGAAAGGCACCGGCAAATGGACCGGTATCGAGGCTCTGAACATGGGCCAGCCGCTGACTACCATCGCCGAGGCCGTTTTTGCCCGCTGCCTATCTGCCCTGAAAGACGAACGAGAGGTCGCTTCCAGGCTATTGAGTGGCCCGTCATCGCATTTCGAGGGCAGTACCGGATCCATGATCGATGACCTCGAACAGGCACTGTACGCGTCTAAGATCGTTTCCTACGCCCAGGGCTACCAATTGATGCGGGCCATGTCGATGGAGATGGACTGGGATCTGGATTACGGCGCCGTGGCACTGATGTGGCGAGGTGGTTGTATCATCCGGTCGCGATTCCTGGAGAACATCCGTGATGCGTTCGAGAAAAACCCGGAACTGGCCAATCTTCTGCTGGATGACTTTTTCGCCCGGGCCATCGCAGATGCGCAAACTGCCTGGCGAAGGGTAGCCGCCGCTGCTGCTACCCTGGGGGTTCCCATGCCAGCCATTGGCTCTGCCCTGGCCTACTACGACGGCTATCGTTCAGAGCGCCTGCCGGCCAACCTGTTGCAAGCCCAGCGTGATTTTTTTGGCGCACACACCTATGAGCGGATTGACCGGCCGCGCGGTGAATTCTTCCACACCAACTGGACGGGGCACGGTGGGGATACCGCGTCCAGCACCTACAACATCTAGTGACATGAGGGCCGTATATTTCGAGGAATTCAAGGGAGCTGTCACGGTAAGGAACGTAGCCGACCCAACGCCTGCCCCGGACGGCGTCGTCATCCGGGTGAAGGCCAGCGGCTTGTGCCTCAGTGACTGGCATGGCTGGATGGGGCATGACGCCGACATCAGCTTACCGCATGTTCCCGGCCATGAACTCGCAGGAATTATCGAAGCCACAGGCAGCGCTGTGGAGCTTTGGCAACCCGGCGACCGGGTCACCCTGCCCTTCGTTTGCGGTTGCGGGCGCTGTCCGCAGTGCACTTCGGGCAATCAGCAGGTTTGCGACCATCAATTCCAGCCAGGATTCACTCACTGGGGTTCGTTTGCGGAATACGTTGCCATCCGTTATGCGGACATCAACCTGGTCCGACTGCCCGAATCGGTGGATTTCAAGACGGCAGCTGTATTGGGTTGCCGCTTCGCCACTTCGTTCAGGGCGGTGGTCGACCAGGGTAAGCTGACGCGCGACCAATGGCTCGCGGTGCATGGTTGCGGTGGAGTTGGCTTATCGGCAATCCAGATCGGCCAGGCTCTCGGTGCCCGGGTGATCGCCGTAGACATCAGTGACGGCAAGCTGGACCTCGCCCGGAACCTCGGCGCCGAAATCTGTATCAACGCCTCCGGCACCGCTGATGTCATCGGTGAAATCAGGCAGCAAACCGATGGCGGAGCGCACGTTTCCATCGACGCCCTGGGCCACCCGGAAACCTGTTTCAACTCAATTGCGTGTCTGCGCAAACGTGGCCGGCACATCCAGGTTGGGCTATTGCCGCCTGATCAATGCAATACCAGGGTGCCGTCCGGCCTGATCGTCGCCAATGAACTGGAGATCCTGGGCAGCCATGGCATCCAGTCGCATCGTTATCCGGATATTCTGAAAATGATTTCAGACGGTCTGATTTCCCCGGACCGACTCATTGGCCGAACCATTACGCTCGAAGAAGCAGCTACCCGGCTGGTTCAGCTGAATCGAACGCAGGACGTCGGAATATCGGTCATTGCTGATTTTCAGAGCGTGCCGGGATAGAGACCTCCATCGACCAGCAGATTCTGTGCAGTCACGTAGGCCGCCTGCTCGCTGCACAGAAAAGCACAGCACGCGGCGAACTCGTCGGGTTCACCGGGCCGCTTTGCGCCCACCTGTGAAAAATGGGCTTGCTTGAACGATTCAAAATCCCGGCCTGAAGCGCTTGCCCCGGCCTGCAGCACCGACCACATGCGGTCGGTCGCGATGTAACCCGGTAACAGGTTGTTGATCGTGACATTGTGACAGGCATTTTCGCGGGCGATGCCGGAAATAAAGCCGGTCAGACCGGCACGTGCACCGTTGGACAGGCCGAGCGTTTTCACAGGCATTTTCACGGCCACGCTGGTGATGTTCACGATGCGGCCAAATCGGCGCCCTACCATGCCATCCAGCACGCGCCGGATCATATCGATGGCGCTGAACATGTTGGCATTCAGCGCATCGAACCAGTCCTGCTGATCCCAGTTTCTGAAATCTCCCGGCGGAGGGCCCCCGGCATTGTTGACCAGGATGTCAGGCTGAGGGCAGGCCGCCAGCAAGGCATCGCGGCCTTCGCCGGTCGTCACGTCTGCCACCACGAACCGGACGTTCCCGCTTCCGGCAGATTCAATGTCTGCCGCGGCGGCTTCCAGGGTAGCGGCGGTCCGGCCACAGATCAGGACATCGACCCCTTCCGCCGCCAAGGCGGCAGCACACGCTTTGCCCAGGCCTTTACTGGATGCGCAGACAATGGCAGATTTTCCGGCCAGTTTCAGATCCATGATTTTCTCTCCGGTGGTGTCATCAGATGTGGATTTCCATTAGGCTAACCCAAGCCGGATTCAGAGATAAACACAAATGCCAGATTTTCGCTCAAAGACATCAACCCATGGCCGTAACATGGCGGGAGCACGCGCCCTCTGGCGCGCCACCGGGATGAAGGATGCAGACTTTCATAAGCCCATCATTGCCGTGGTCAACTCGTTTACCCAGTTTGTACCGGGCCACGTTCACCTGAAGGACCTGGGTCAATTGGTAGCCCGGGAGATCGAAGCGGCGGGTGGTGTGGCCAAAGAGTTCAATACCATCGCTGTTGACGACGGTATCGCCATGGGCCACGACGGTATGCTCTACAGCCTGCCCTCCAGGGATATCATCTCGGATTCGGTCGAGTACATGGTCAACGCGCACTGTGCCGATGCCATGGTCTGCATCTCCAATTGCGACAAGATTACGCCGGGTATGCTCAATGCCGCCTTGCGCCTGAACATCCCTGTTGTATTCGTTTCTGGTGGACCGATGGAGGCCGGGAAAACAAAACTCTCGGAAAACAAGCTCGACCTGGTGGACGCCATGGTCATCGCGGCTGATGAAAGTGTGTCGGACGAAGTGGTTGCAGAGTACGAACGATCAGCCTGTCCGACCTGCGGCTCCTGTTCAGGCATGTTCACGGCCAATTCCATGAATTGCCTGACCGAAGCACTGGGGTTGAGCCTGCCCGGTAACGGGTCCACGCTGGCGACCCATAAAGACCGCGAAAAGTTGTTCAGGCGCGCCGGCCAACTCATTGTCGAATTGTGCGACAGGTATTATCGACAGGAAGATGAATCCGCCCTGCCCCGCAACATTGCAAACTTTGAGGCCTTTGAAAACGCCATGTGCCTTGATATTGCCATGGGTGGTTCAACCAATACCATTTTGCACCTGCTCGCAGCTGCCCAGGAGGCTGAGCTGGATTTCACCTTGTCCGATATCGACCGACTGTCGCGGCATGTTCCCCAGCTATGCAAAGTAGCCCCCAGCACACAGAAGTACCATATGGAAGATGTGCACCGCGCAGGGGGTGTTATGGGTATTCTCGGTGAGTTGAATCGCGCCAAATTACTCCATGGACACTGCAGCACCGTGCACAGCCCAACCATGGCTGCCGCGCTGGAACAATGGGACGTCGTTAACAACGAGGACGAAACCACGCGGAAATTCTACTCCGCTGGCCCGGCCGGAATCCCTACCCAGCAGGCCTTCAGCCAGGAAACGCGCTGGCCGTCGCTTGATACAGACCGGGAAAACGGTTGTATCCGCTCGCTCGAGAACGCTTACTCCAGCGAAGGCGGCCTGGCCGTACTTTTCGGGAACATTGCCGAAGACGGCTGCGTGGTAAAAACCGCCGGTGTGGATGAGTCAAACCTGGTGTTTAGCGGTAAAGCCTATATCTGCGAAAGCCAGGACGATGCCGTCAAGGCAATCCTGACCAACCAGGTGGTTGCCGGCGATATCGTCGTGGTCCGTTACGAGGGGCCCAAAGGCGGGCCGGGAATGCAGGAAATGCTGTACCCCACGTCCTACCTGAAATCGAAAGGCCTGGGCAAAGCCTGCGCCTTGCTGACGGACGGTCGCTTTTCGGGCGGTACGTCGGGACTTTCCATCGGCCATGTCTCTCCCGAGGCAGCGGCAGGTGGCGCTATCGCGCTGGTAGAGCATGGCGATGTCATTGAAATCGACATCCCCAACCGAAGCATCAACGTGGTCGCGGATGAAGAGACCCTGGCCGCCCGTCGGAAAAAAATGCAAGCCAGGGGCGACAAGGCGTGGAAGCCGATTGCCGATCGGCCGCGAAATGTCACGCCTGCCCTGAAGGCTTACGCCAAGATGGTCACGAGCGCGGACAAGGGCGCTGTGAGAGATCTGAGCCTGCTGGACTGAGCGGGCCCGACCAGCCGCACCCTATTGGTCTGAATCTCGCAGGTAGCTGTCTGACCCATCCAGCCAGTCCTCCCTGGGCGGATCGAAAATGTCGATGTCGACGGTATCTTCAAGCGCCTCAGCGCTGTGCGGCAGGTTCGGCGGGATCACCAGCACCTCTCCAGCCCGGACAATGACCTCTTCTTCCTGATCATCACCCAGCAGGAATTTCAATGCGCCATCCAGCACGTAAGTCACCTGCTCATTGTGGTGGCTATGCCTGGGAACAATGCAACCCTTCTGCAGGAATATCTGTGTGAGCATCACGTTTTGGCCGGTGATCATTTTCCGGCCGAGTTGAGGGTTCAATTGCTCACGCTGGATGTCTTGCCACTTGTAAAACTCTGCTTTAGCCATGATCAGCTCCTCTCTTCCTACTGTTCCAGGGCACGCCTGAGGATCTCTGCTGCAGATTCAGGTGTGATGTCTCGCTGGGCGCCGGCCAGCATCTCATACCCCACCATAAACTTCCTGACTATCGCTGACCTCAGCAAGGGCGGGTAGAAATGCATGTGAAACTGCCAGTGCTCGTGGCTCTCCGCTGTAGTGGGCGCCTGGTGAATGCCGGCCGTATACGGAAATTCACAATCGAACACTCGGTCATAGGCCCGGGTCAGCTCGCGGTAAGCGTCCGCAAAACAGCGGATCTGTTCGCGTGAGAACCGGTCTATCGACGGACAATGCTGGCTGGGAAGAATCATGGCCTCGAAAGGCCATACCGCCCAGAAAGGCACAACCACGGCAAAATGTGCGTTTCGATAAACCAGGCGAACCTCCTGCTCCAGTTCGCGCTCAAGGTAGTCGAGCAACATTGGATTGCCGCTGGACTCCATATATTTGTACTGGTTTCGTTGTTCCAGCGCAACGATCGGCGGAATGATGGACGAGGCCCAAATCTGGCAGTGTGGGTGCGGGTTAGAGCAACCCATGATGGCGCCCTTGTTTTCAAAAATCTGGACATAGCCGATATCCGGAATGCGCTGAAATTGTTCGTATTCATCCTTCCACACCTCGACCACCCGGGTCACCGCTGCCATCGTCATTTGCGGCACGGACAGATCGTGCCGTGGAGAGAAGCAGATTACTTTGCAGATGCCGCTCTCCGCTTCAGCCTGGAACAGCGGGCCGGCTGCTAATGAATCAGCCGGCGTATCGGGCAGCAACGCAGGGAAATCGTTGGTGAACACGAACGTATCCGCATAGTCCGGGTTCTGCTGCCCCCCGGAACGCCGGTTTCCGGGACACAGGTAACAGTTGCTGTCATAGGGCGGACGCGCTGATTGGACAATCTCTTCCTGTATACCCTGCCAGGGGCGTTGGGTCCGGTGCGGTGAGACCAGCACCCATTCTCCGGTCAGCGGATTGAGTCTCCTGTGTGGATGCTTTACCAGAACATTTACATCATGCGACACGCTTGACTCCATCAGCAGGCGTGACCGCGTAAATCTCGGCCTTGATCGCCGCATGCGCAGTATAAGCTCGCGACAAATGTTCTGCGAACCGGGGCACCTCGCTCGATTTAACCAGGGACACGGTGCAGCCTCCAAAACCTGCTCCGGTCATGCGCGACCCCAAAACGCCCGGAATCGAGACCGCTGTTTCCACCAGGAAATCCAGCTCAGGGCATGAAACTTCAAAATCATCCCTGAGTGAAGCATGTGAAGCATTCATCAATGCCCCGAATTCCTCAAGTGCGCCAGCTTTGAGGGCTGAAACGGATTCGCTAACCCGGTTGTTTTCACTGCTGACATGACGCGCGCGTTTTCTCAGGACATCAAATCGGTGCAGTGGCAAGGAAGCCTCGACCTGCCCCACACTGAGTTCGCATAACTGTTCAACCGGATAATCCATTTTCAATATCTCGAGGGCTTGTTTACATTCGGAACGACGAAGATTGTAGTTCGAGTCGGAGAGTTTCCTTTCCACCATGGAATTGGCAATTACAATCTCATAGCCCGCCAGGTTCATCTGGATCAATTCCCACTCCAGCGATTCACAATCCAGAACGATGCAGTGATCCGCCTTCCCCATCGCAACAGCGAATTGATCCATTATTCCACAACTGACACCGACAAAATCGTTCTCAACAGCCCGGGCGACCCGTGCAAGCTGGATTCGGTCGAAAGCGAGATCCAGCTGGTCAATCAACGCAAATCCAAAGCCGACGCAAAATGATGCCGACGACGACAAGCCACTGTTTTGAGGCAGATCGCTGGCCACAAGCAGATCAAATCCCACAGGGTTTCGGACGCCGGCAAGCAATCGTTGCGCCATGCCAAGCGTGTAATCAGACCAGTGCCCCTGTCGCCTGGCCGATACCAAATCTTCGAACTCAAAGGTCCTTTTCTCCCCGAATGTCATTGAGTCAATGCAAATGCGGGAAGACTCGTTTTTGCCAATGCCAAAGTAGGTTCCCTGGTGGATCGCAGCAGGCATGACACGTCCGCCGTTATAATCGATGTGCTCACCAATCAGGTTGACTCGACCAGGCGCGAAATAGATGGCGTCAGGGAGTCTGCCAAAACTCGCTTCGAAATCCTGCTTGAGTGCTGTAAGGTTCATTCCTGAGTAAGCTACGGCGTCCTGCAACAGACTTCAATTGTTTAAGGTCTACAAAATGATTCAATCCTTCAGTCTGCAATCTTCTGTCGCAACCATCCTTCTGTGTTGCGTATTCAACCTGAATGCCGCCGAAGCTCAAACCGGGCTTATCCCCGAGATGAGCCGTCCGGCGGGTACCATCGAAATCCTGGATAAGGCGGCCCTTGCCCTGATCGACCGGTCGCAGCAAATCCTGGTCCGGGCTGAAGGTTACAGTTGGGCTGAAGGACCGCTTTGGATTGCAGATGGCGGATACCTGCTGTTTTCGGATGTTCCCAATAACATCATCCATCGATACGAACCGGGTGCAGGTACCCGTTCCTATCTCGAAAAATCAGGGGCAACAGGACGGTACCCTGATAGTTCCTCAGAAGGTTCGAACGGACTGCTTCTCGACGCTTCTGGGCGACTGGTGATACTTCAGCATGGAGACCGTCGTGTGGCCCTGATGGATGCCGCCCCCTCTGCACCATCGCCTGAGTATGTGACACTGGCAGAAGACTTTGATGGCAAGCGGTTGAACAGCCCCAATGACGGCGTCTACAACAGCAAAGGGCATCTGTACTTCACCGACCCGCCTTACGGACTGCCCGGCGGGATGACCAGTGAATCCAAAGAACTTGCGTTCCAGGGGATTTACCTCCTTCGTCCGGACGACAGCTTGCAACTGCTGGACGACTCCGTCACTTACCCCAACGGAATTGCCCTGTCCCCAGATGAAAGTACCTTGTATCTGGCCGTTTCAGATAAGAGTAAGGCACAGTGGCTTACTTACGACGTGATGCCTGATGGCTCGCTATCCAACCAGCGAGTTTTTCATGATGCCAGTTCGCTGGTCGGCCAGGAAGGCGAACCCGGCCTGCCGGATGGTCTGGCGGTACATTCGAGCGGCGTTCTTTTTGCAACCGGGCCTGGCGGCGTCTGGGTTTTCAATCCCGATGGCCGTGTGCTCGCAAAAATCCGAACCGGAAAAGCGACAGCCAACTGTGCACTGTCAGCCGATGAAAAAGTCCTGTTTATGACCGCTCACGACACCCTGATGACCCTGAGGCTGAATTAGCCCCGGCAGTGTCTCGGCCACTACCCCCCAACCGTTGCAACCAGCCCATGGTCAGCAAACCGGGAGATGACCCGTTCCAGGTCTGCATCATTGAGCTCAGCCATGGATTCAGCCCTGAACGCTATTCCCAGCTTGTCAAATTTCCCCCCGGCCACGTTGTGATAAGGCAGTAGATTGACCTCTCTGCCAGGGCCCGGCAGATCCACGA
>Ga0316189_10000746_pt1 | contig 32554 bp, 16 predicted proteins | sample LowCovwburrow_MG_FD_204930 | JGI IMG/M metagenome (GOLD analysis project Ga0316189, IMG submission 204930) | Coastal sediment microbial communities from Maine, United States - Lowes Cove worm burrow | ecosystem: Environmental > Aquatic > Marine > Coastal > Sediment | place: USA: Maine...
AGTCAATGGATGATCATATATTTATTGCAAATAATAAAGGACTTTTAGAATTTAATGGGGAAAGCTGGAAATTATATCCATCTCCAAAGGAAACTATTATGCGAACTGTTCATGTTGTTGATAGTTTAATTTATGCTGGAAGTTACATGGAGTTTGGATATTGGAAACATGATAATTTTGGAGTATTAAATTATACGTCTTTATCAAGTGAACTCGATATTCCTGTTGTTGATGATGAGCAATTTTGGAATATTTTAAACTTAGATGATTGGGTACTTTTTCAATCTTTAGACCGCATTATTCTTTACAACACTAAAGACTCAAGTTACAAGATTGTAAATTCTGATTCATCACTAACCAAGGTGTATAAGGTAGATGATACTATTTATTTTCAAAGTATCAATTTAGGAATTTATAAAATTGAAAACGGCCAAGCGAAGCTCATAATTGATGACGAATTGGTTAAAAACGACATCGTTGTGAATATCTTCAAACAAGATGGCGAACTTCTTGTTCTAACACAAAACAATGGATTCTATTTATATTCAGAAGACACGTTACGCAAATGGGAGATTTCTTCTAATGAATTGCTGTCGGAAGTAAGTATTTATAATAGTATTAGATTAAAGAACAACAGCTTTGCTTTAGGAACGATTTCAAATGGTATTATTTATTTAAAGCCAAACGGAGAACTTAACTACCAAATTAATCAGTCAACAGGTCTTAGTAATAATACGGTATTATCACTATTTGAAGACAGGGATCATAACATCTGGTTAGCATTAGATAATGGTATAAATTGTATTAATACAAACGCTCCATTTAGTAAGTACGATAATCATAAAGGTACCATAGGAACCGTATATAGTTCTTTAGTTTATAATAGTAACCTCTATTTAGGTACTAATCAAGGACTGTTTTATAAGCCACTCAACTCTAATATAGATTTTAAGTTTATTAAGGGGACTCAAGGGCAAGTTTGGTCATTAATTGAATTGCAAGATACTTTATTTTGTGCTCATAACTCAGGCACATTTATTATTACTGATGATTCAGCGACATTAATAAAAGACACGTATGGAACTTGGAATATTAGAGCTATTCCAAATCATGAAAATCTGCTACTTCAAGGGACTTATAGCGGTTTATCTGTTCTTGAATTTTCCGAAAACGAATGGATATTAAGAAATGGTATTGAAGGGTTTGATATGTCCTCACGGTATTTTGAGTTACTTGGCAGTGCAACTGTTTTTGTTAGCCATGAATATAAAGGTGTTTTTGAAATTGTGTTGGATTCTGAGTTTAAAAAAGCTGTAAAGATAGATAAAGACGTTTCTGTTGATAAAGGGATTAATTCAAGCCTACTAAAATATGATGGTAACATATTATATACATACAAAGCAGGTGTATACAAATATGATAAAAACACAAGATCTTTTTCGAGAGACAGTTTGTATAGTAATATTTTTAAAAACCAGACCTATATCTCTGGTAAGCTCGTTGTAACAGATAAAACAAATAAGCTCTGGAGTTTTTCTGAAGAGGGTATTAATTATATTTCATCAGGACAGCTCAGTTCAAAACCCGATATTGAAACAATAGCACTGCCTAGTTCAATAAGAAATAGTATGGGTGGTTATGAAAATATTGCACATATAAAAGACCATAAGTATTTGTTTGGTTCTTCATCAGGTTATATTTTGATTGATTTAGAAAAACTTAAAGAACGATATTATAAAATTTCTATTAATTCAGTGAATAGATATACAGTTGATAATAAAAAAATTAAAGTAGATAGGACTATTAATGGGGATTTTAAGAATGAAGAAAATAATATTCGATTTGATTTTAGTATTACAGAGTACGAAAAATACTCTGAAGCAGAATACCAATATCAATTAGAAGGGATTTATAATAACTGGAGTAATTGGTCAGCAAATTCTGGTGAATTGTTTAAAAATCTACCTGCTGGCGATTATAAATTTAATGTTAGAGGAAGAATAGGAAATAATATAAGTTCAAACACGGCATCTTATAGTTTTTCTATAGCAAAGCCATGGTATTTGACTAATATGATGTTAGGGTTTTACGTTCTTAGTTTTGTTATACTGTCAATAGTAATCCATAATATTTATAAACGCTATTATAAAAAACAGAGGGAGCAACTTTTGGATACTAATCGACGAGAATTAGAGCTAAATGAGTTAGAGAATGAGCAAAAGTTAATGCAGCTTAAAAACGAAAAATTAGAACAAGAAATTGATAGTAAAAATCGTGAATTGGCAATATCAACCATGAGCCTTATCAAGAAAAATGAGTTCCTAAATAATATTAAAGAAGAGTTAAAAAACACAACTAAAGGCACCGAACTAAAACCAGTTATCAAAATTATTGATAAAAACCTAAACAATACAGATGATTGGAAATTTTTCCAAGAAGCGTTTAACAATGCGGATAAAGATTTCCTAAAGAAAATAAAAGCTAAGCATCCTAAATTGACTCCTAATGATCTTCGTCTTTGTGCTTATCTTCGATTAAATCTATCTTCAAAAGAGATTGCACCGCTTCTTAATATTTCGCCAAGGAGTGTGGAAGTGAAGCGATATCGATTAAGGAAAAAAATGGAGCTACCTCATGAATCTAGCTTAACAAATTACATTTTAGAAATATAGTCACTATACATTCTGTTAATTTACCCATACAATTACTATACATCTTCTTTTTTTTAACAAATTACATCGTTATAGTTTCTGGTGTTGCATTAAATTTAGTTTCCATTAGGCTAATGAAAACCTAAATATTTCGCAATAAATTATACTTTTTTTTGAAATGTATGTTTTTTGTTGAGGTGAGATTTGCATTTCTATTAATGTATAGGGCTATTTTTACATAATTGAGTATACAAAAAAGGTTTGGAGTAGTTTTTACAAAGCTCATTATCTAGAGATGTAATCAAAACTTAAATGTTTCATTCCCGAATAACTAATCTAAAATAAATAAATAATGAAGAACAACATTTTTAGAGTCTTTCTTTTCTTAATGACGTTTTCAGTTTTCTCACAGGCCAATCAGGTAGCTGTTGAAAAAGGAACAGATGGAATGAGATTAAAGGTCGATGGAGAAGATTTCATGATCAATGGTATGAACTGGGGTTATGTACCAATTGGTACCAATTACAACTACAGTTTATGGAAACAATCAGACGATGTTATTAAGGCTGCACTCGATGCAGAAATGAGTCTGTTAAAAAATATGGGTGTTAATGCCATAAGACAATATACTGGTATTCAACCAAAATGGGTACAATATATTTATGAAAATTATGGTATCTACACGATGCTTAACCATTCATTTGGTCGATATGGTTTGACACTTGACGGTGTTTGGACTCCTGTGACAGATTATAGAGATCCTAAAACTCAAGAGGTGTTACTATCTGAAGTTACGGCAATATCAGAAGAATTTAAAAACACACCTGGATTGTTATTAGTCTTATTAGGTAATGAAAATAACTACGGTTTATTTTGGGCTGGTGCTGAAACTGAAGATTTTCCAGATGACAAGGAGAAAGAAGCTGCAATGGGAGAATTGCGCGGAAGACCGATGTACAAATTAATGAATACAGCCGCAGTACAAATGAAAGCTATTGACGGATCAAAACCTATAGCAATCTGTAACGGTGATTTATTATTTGCAGATATAGTTGCTGAAGAATGTAAAGATGTCGATATCTATGGTACAAACATGTATCGTGGTAAATCTTTTGGAGATGCTTTTGAACGCGTAAAAAATGAATTGAATAAACCAATACTTTTCACAGAGTTTGGTTCGGATGCATTTAACGCGTTAGATAATCAAGAAGATCAAAAAATGCAAGCGTTCTTTAATGTAGAGAATTGGAAAGAAATTTATGCCAATGCTGCAGGTCTAGGGAAATCTGGAAATTCTATAGGTGGTTTTACATTTCAATGGTCTGATGGCTGGTGGAAAGTTGGTCAAACTAAAAACTTAGATATTCACAATAATGATGCAACTTGGTCTAATGGTGGTTATTATCTAGATACTAAAAATGGTAGTAATAATATGAACGAAGAATGGTTTGGAATCTGTGCTAAAGGTCCAACCAATGAAAGAGGTTTATATACATTGTACCCAAGAGCAGCTTACTATTCGCTTAAAGAAGCACATAGCCTTAATCCATACGAAGAAGGTGTAACAGCCGAATTTGTAGAAAATTACTTTTCTAATATCAATTTAATGGATGGTGTTTTAAAAGCCAGAGGAGATAAAGCGGCACTAGGTGGAAGCGATTCTGAAAAAATTAGAATTAGCCAACTTACCGCAAAGTTTACAACATTTAATACTGGAGGAAGTTTGATTACCACTCCAGATTCAGCAGATCCTAATGTGAATACATTCCCTAATCAACTAGGATTTGATCATATGGAATCTTATTTTGTAGGTGTTGAAGGTAATCCTGCTCCTAATATGAGAGTTAATGTAAATTTTAATATTTTAGGAAATGTCGCAGAAAATCCAATTGATGAAATATTTTATGAAAATGTAGGAAGACCAATTACTGTAGAAGGTGTTGAAGGCGCAAATAATACAAACGTAGTAATTGATGATTTTAATAGATTACGCGTGTATCAGGCAGAATTTGAATGGAATGCGAAAGATTTTGACTTAAGAGGATTCTATCGAACAGGCCACTACCATTGGGGTTATGAAGGGGATTTCTTCGGATTATATCCAGAAGCTAACTACGGACCAAATTTGGATATCTATGGTGGTGAGATTTTAGGTCTCGAAATCGATGGTAAAGGAGCCGCAAAAGGTTTAAAAGCTGCATTCGGACCACAATTATGGTGGGGCGCAAATCCAACAGCTTTATTAAAGTATAGTCGTGAGGTTGGAAAATTTAATATAACAGGGATTTATCATAGAGATATTGAAACGTCACTTAAATTTGACGATAGCGGTCAACGTGTATTAGATCAAAACCAACTTCGAAGTGGTATAATTCCAGCATGGCCAACGGAAAGAGCAACCATAGCTATTGAAAGAGATTTTGGTAAGTTCGGTGTTACACTTGGTGGTATCTGGGCAGGAAGTCCTTTAAATGGAAGTTCATTTCAAGACGTACGAGATGGTGTTGTAGTCGAAGACGTAGTTACAGGAACAGATAATTGGGGTGGTAAAGCTAAAATTACTTACGAAGGCGGTAAAATTAATTGGTATGCTCAAGGCGCTGCAATGGGAATAGTCGCTAATGCTGGAGCCGATCAGACGCAAACATTTACAGGTTGGAAATTGAAAGATAATGGTAGCGGTAACCAAACTAATTTTCTAACAGGTGTTACATATACAACTGGGGATTTTCAAATTGCGCCTAATTTCTTATGGCAGAAACCCATAGTAGCGGCAATGCCAAATGACGTTGGAGGTCCGGGAAGATTGAGAAATGTTATTTCTGATCCATTTGCTGTGAGAGCAAATAGAGAGACCACGGCTGGTGAAATGTTGATTACATTTGATCCAACACCGGGTACGTGGATGTATGAATGGGATAATGATAGAGCAGAAGACGCAAAATTTGCCATGAATCTAGGTTTTGTATACCGTCATTTACCAACACAACAAGATGCGCACATTGGTTTCCAAGCAGATCGTTCTTTCTTTGCATTTGCTAATTCTGCACCTGCAGAAGATTTATGGGAAGTTCATACACGAATGGTTTCTAAAGTTAATCCAGATCTAGGTATTATTGGGAATTTCTACTACGGAAATGGTCAGGCCAATGGAGACGATACAAGATTAATTAAACGTTTTGGAGGTGATATTAGAATGATCTATAAAAAATGGAAAGTGCAATACACCCAAAAAATTAATGATTGGGGACCTTTTGATTACCATAGAGATTTTAACTTAACATTCCCTGTACAAATGATGTTAGATGTATCTACATCTTTAGGAAAACCGGATTGGTTTATACTGCCTAGTACAACGATTGGTATAAGAGGAACATGGCGTTCTTTAGATCAATTTTCACCAAGATTTTCACCTTTAGATGGTCCAGAATTCGGAGTGCCGCCATTAAGTCCAGTTGGTTTTCCAGATGGGTCTGAATGGGAAATTAGAACATATGTGCAAATTAACATTGGAAAATAAAAAATGCGAAAAATGAAAAACAAACGATTTATAACATATAGAAAGGCATTAGTGTTTGGGTTAATAATAACGCTCACATTAGGTTGCGAAAGAGATTTTACAGATGATGTAAAAGTAGCTACATTTGGAACAGAGGGAGATATTTTTACGGATTCACCAATAGGTATGGGAGAAGATTTTTATTTTCCTTATGGTGATTCAAATTTTGAAGCGGCATCATTTGATGGTACTGAAGTTTTTGAAGGTAATACCTCAATTGAAGTCAATGTGCCAAATGCTGATAATCCCAATGGTGCGTATGCCGGCGCTATTCTAAGAATAGATGGTGCAGGTAGAGATTTATCAGGTTTTGATGCCTTAACCTTTTATGCTAAAGCTTCACAAGGGGTGACTTTGGATGCGATTGGTTTTGGAGAAGATTTTGGAGAGAATAAATACCAGGCAACGGTAACAGATATTAGTTTAGGAACAGGATGGGCAAAATATATTATTCCTATACCAGATCCATCAAAACTCATACAAGAGAGAGGTATGCTTAGATATGCAACAGGAACGCAAAACACAGGTGGTTTTGGTTATACATTTTGGATAGATGAGATACGATTTGAAAAATTAGGGACTCTTGCACAGCCTAGGCCTAGAATTTTGAATGGTTCAACGATTACTGAAAATGTGTTTTTGGGCTCAACAATTCAAATTACAGGTTTAACCTATACTGCTAATTTGCCTTCAGGAAATAATCTAACAGTTGCTGCGGCACCTAGTTATTACAACTTTGAGTCATCAGATACAACAGTAGCTACGGTTTCAGAATTAGGAGTAATAACAGTTTTAGGGGAAGGAACTACAACAGTAACTGCTACTATGGGAAATGAAGAAGCTGAAGGTACTTTAATATTAACATCTGTTGGCGCATTTCCTAGTGCACCTATTCCAACAAGAGACGCAGCAAATGTAGTTTCACTCTTCAGTGATGCGTATTCTAATGTACCAGTACGACACTATAATGGTTTCTTTTTACCATTTCAAACTACTGAAGGTGGTGCTGGCTCTGATCCTAATAACGTAGATTTACAAGTGCCGTTAACAGACGGAAGCTTTGATAATATTATTAATTATACCTCACTTAATTTTGTGAGTTTCGGGATGTATGAGACGGTATCACTAGTAGACGTTAGCGCAATGACACATATACATATTGATATCAATGTAAGAGAATCGATAGAAAGCTCAGATTTTATTAGACTGTCATTAGAAAGCGGAACTGGTGTAGGTGCTATTACTAGTGGAGACTTCGTTTTAAACTCTTCCACTTTGAGTAATGTTGATGAGAACGGTTGGACAAGTGTAGATATTCCTTTATCTAGTTTCTTTGGATTCTCAGACCCTGCTAATTTAGGACAGTTGTTCTTTATCTCGGATGCTACAATATCAAATATTTGGGTTGATAATGTATATTTTTACAATGAATAATTTATAAAATTGAAATACAATATGAAACATATAAAATTATTTAACAAAATAAAACTAGTAGCGATATTTATGGTTGCTGTTTTTCTAAATGCTTGTAATACTGACGAAACGCAGGTAGTAGCTGAACTCACTAACTTAGTGAAGCAAGACGAGTTTAACATTGATGGAGCTCCAGATTCATCTTTATGGACTTATGATCTTGGAAATGGAACCGATCAAGGGCTTGAACCAGGTTGGGGAAATAACGAATTGCAATTCTATACAGATAGACCTGAAAATATTAAAGTTGAAAACGGTTTACTGGTTATAACGGCAAGAGAGGAAGCTTTAAATGGTGCAAATTATACATCAGCAAGATTAACTTCTCAAGGGCTATTTGATCAACAATACGGTCGTTTTGAAGCACGTATTCGTTTGCCATTAGGAAAAGGTATTTGGCCAGCATTTTGGCTATTGGGTAATGATTGTAACGAAAATCCTTGGCCGCAATGTGGGGAAATTGATATCATGGAATATCTTGGTGATGCACCAACAGTCATTCTTGGCAGTGCTCATGGACCAGGATATAATGCAGGTGATGCTATTTCGAAAGAATATGAAATTGAAAACGATCGTTTTGATACAGGATTTCATGTTTTTGGTATAGAATGGGGGCCAGATTATATTAATTATTATGTAGATGGTGATTTATATCAATCTATTACTCCTGAAACATTAGCAGAAGAAGTCGTTTTGGATGGAGATCCAGTTAACGCTGGAGAATGGGTGTTTAATCGTCCGTTTTATATGATTATTAATATGGCTGTAGGTGGAAACTTGCCAGGCTCACCAAATGCTCAAACAGAATTCCCACAACGTATGTATATCGATTATGTTAGAGTTTATAATTAATTAAAAAATATAAAAATGAGATTTATAAAATATAAAATAAATATAGTATTTATAGCGATCCTCTCTGTAATGCTTGTTAATTGTGAACCCGACGATGACACATCTGTAATTATAGAATTGGAGTCAAGATTCATTAGTACGATTAATGCTAGAACAATTTCCTTTATTAACGTTTCAAACGATGCTGTAAATTATTCTTGGGATTTTGATAACGGTACAACATCAACTTTAACGAATCCAATTGTCACATTTGAAAATGGTACTTATAATGTATCGTTAACAGCTTTTGATATAAATGGTAACTCTGATATATTTCAACAGACATTTGTAATAGACGTTTTAATTTGTGACGATGAAACTGCAGAGAATTTAAATCCTGCAGATGGTGATATCAATTGGACGTTCCTTAATACAAATGGAGATGCGACTTTTGACGCTTTCGGAAATACAGCTGGTTTTATTGTGGGTAATCCAGTTTTAGATGATGTAAATTCTAGTTGTAATGTACAGCGATTTGAAAAAACAACAGGTTGTGAAACATTTGCTGGCTTAGGAATCGCACTTTCTAGTCCGCTAGATTTTTCTGTAACGTCAAACAAAATTTTCACAATGAAAGTTTTAGCAGAAACACAAATTACTGAAGTAACACTTCGTTTAGAGTTTATGCCATTTCCTGATACTGAACCATCTCAAGATAGAGTTGCTAGTATCACTCAGTTAGGCGAGTGGCAAGAGCTAACTTTTGATTTTTCAGATGTTCCCTCAGGAACATTTCAAAGTATGATTATCTATTTCGAGCGAAATGCTAGTTGTGATGGAGATATCTATTACTTTGATGATATAATTCAACAATAAATTAATAATACGGCTTTAGCTTAAAAGTTTAAAGCCGTATTCTTTTTATACTATTTGATTTGTAAACATTATAATAACAGAATTACAATAGTATATCATACAGCTAATAATAAAGAGATTATAACATCCATTTTAAGATGTAGAAATTGATATTGTGGAGAATAGATGTCAGACATCAACTATAATGTTTAGTGTAGATTCTAATCCAAAAGCAATTTCTAAGCCATGATTGAGGTTTAAAAGGCCGAAGATATTACCCGACCTTTCTCGATTTAAATAAAATATGTCAGTTGAAGTAATAGAGTCTATGTTTTTGAAACAGATGTAGTTATGTGTTATTTCTCTCTTAAGAGAATGAATTCTAAATTATGACAAGAAAATTAGTACTTATTGCTTTTGTGGTGTCTTTAGGAGGATTCTTATTTGGATTTGATGCAGGTATTATTTCTGGTGTTATGAATTATGCAGGACCAGAATTTAATTTAACCGAAGGGCAAATTGGTTGGGTAGTAAGTTCTCCGTCATGGGCAGCAATGATTGCTATGCTTTTTTCAGGTCGATTGAGTGATATTATTGGTAGAAAAAAGATACTAATTATAGTGGCATTGTTGTACGCAGTCTCAGCTTTGTTCTCGGCTTACGCGTCATCTTTTGAAATGTTATACATCGCAAGAATCATAGGAGGTTTAGCGTTTGGTGCCGCATTGATATTAGCACCAATGTATATTGCCGAGATTTCTACAGCAGAAAACAGAGGTAAACTAGTATCTATTCAACAATTAAATATTGTTTTCGGTTTTTTCGCGGCATTTTTAAGTAATTATTTATTTAATAAATACAATACGAGTGAGAGTTCTTTTTTAACGGATGAAAATGTATGGCGATGGATGCTAGGTGTAGAATTAATTCCAGCACTGCTGTATTTTGGCTTTTTATTCCTAATTCCTAAAAGTCCAAGATGGCTCTATCTCAAAAATAAAGTTCAAGAAGCTAAACTAGTATTAAGTGAAATTCATGGTGATGTTAGAAGTAAAATCGAGATTTTATCTATTGAAGACAATATAAATTCAGATAAAAATAAATCTAAAGTAGCATTTAAAGATCTATTAAAACGCTCATTGCGTTTTATACTAATTGTTGGTTTAGTGGTGGGTATATTACAGCAAATTACAGGAATAAATGCCATTTATTTCTATGCAACTTCAATTTTTAAACAAACAGGTATCGGTACTGATGCAGCGTTTTCTTCTGGTGTATTACTAAGTTCTATTTCAGTGATATTCACCTTCGTCGCGATATACCTAATTGATAGAATGGGTAGAAGACCTTTACTATTAATAGGTACGGCTGGTATAGCCATAAGTTTATTAATGTGCGCTTACGGATTTAATCAAGCTACCTATGAGCTCACACCAAATGCCATTGAAAACTTAGAGTTCGCCGAAGCCAATAAATTAGAGCCTTTTGCAAACACACTCTATGATAATGATATAGCTTTTAAAACAGCAATGAAATCTGCTTTAGGAGATAGTACATATAATAAAAACGATGGAGCCATACTCGAAGCGGCTACAACCATGAATGCCACCTTAGTACTCATAGGTATTTTAGGTTTTGTAGCATGTTTTGCCTTTTCATTAGGTCCAGTCATGTGGGTATTGCTTTCCGAATTATTTCCAATAAAGTATAAAGGTTTAGCCATTGGAGTGGTTGCCTTCGTGAATTCGTTTATGAGTTCACTTGTGCAATTAATATTTCCTTGGGAACTATCTAACCTAGGTAACGCCATGAGTTTCTTCATTTTTGGAGCTATCGCAGTAGTCGGGTTTTTTATATTATTGAAAATATTGCCAGAAACAAAAGGTAAAACATTAGAGGAAATTGAAAAAGAGTTAGTTTTAATTTAAGAGAACAATGAATACGAGTTTTATAACATATCTATCACTGCTGCTTTTTGTAGTTATGGTATGTCATAAACCGACAAAAAATATAAATAAAGAAGAATATTCAATGACTAAGAACACGGCATCTAAAGTGATACTAAAAAAGGAAAATGACAAATATCAATTATTTGTCAATAATGAGCCGTTTTATATTAAAGGAGCAGGATTAGAATTTGGAAACATTCCATCGTTAGCAAAACACAATGGCAATTCATTTAGAACTTGGCGAACGGATAACGGATTACAAAGTGGTAAAGAAGTTTTAGATGAAGCTCAAAAACATGGTTTAATGGTAACTATGGGAATTGAAGTCGCACGTGAACGACATGGATTTGATTATAATGATGACCTTGCTGTAAAGGAGCAAAAGGAAAGAATACGACAAGAAATATTAGAGTTTAAAGATCATCCAGCGCTATTAATTTGGGCGATAGGTAATGAGTTAAATTTAAAATATACGAATTCTAAAGTTTGGGATGCTGTTAACGATATCTCTTTGATGATTCATGAAATAGATCCTAATCATCCAACGACAACAACACTTGCAGGTTTTTCTAAAGAAGTCGTGAAAGATCTCAAAGAACGCTGTTCAGATATTGATATACTTTCTTATCAATTGTATGGACGTATCGAAGAATTACCAGAAACTTTAGACCATTTTGGACTCATCGGGCGACCTTATATGGTCACAGAATGGGGAGCAACAGGACATTGGGAAGTGCCAAAAACATCTTGGGAAGTTCCAGTGGAAGAAAATAGTACTGTAAAAGCAGCTAATTATTTAAGAAGATATCAAAAGGCTATAGCATCAGACACAAATTATTGCCTTGGATCTTATGTGTTTTTATGGGGACAAAAACAAGAACGAACACCAACCTGGTATGGTGTGTTTCTAGAAAATGATAAAGAAACAGAATCGGTTGATGTGATGCATTATATATGGAATAATAAATGGCCAGAGAATAGATCTCCTCAAGTAGAGTCATTTACCTTAAATAACAAAACAGCGTATGAGGATGTCATTATTACATCTGAAGACGAATTAGTCGCTAAAATTAAAATCAGTGATTTTGAAAATGATAGCATTTCATATTCATGGGAAATTTTACATGAAAGCACAGATCTAAAAGATGGAGGAGATGAAGAAGAGCGTCCAAAACAAGTGAATACCGAAATTATTAATAAACATAACGGAGAACTAAAATTTAAATCACCTAAAAAAGGAAAGTATCGTTTGTTTGTGTATGCAGATGATGGTCACGACCATGCAGCCACAGCAAACATCCCTTTTATGGTTAAGTAGAATATAAAAAAAATCAACTATTAATGAATACTACTAACATTTCCAAAGAAAACACGTCAATTAAGACGAAAGAAATAACAGACCAATTGGTGAATTTTGATAATGAAGATTATTATAAAATTTCCAATAGTGATGAAATGCGTCCATTTTTCATGAGTATTGTAAGTGATTCTAATCACTGGATGTTCGTGTCAAGCAATGGAGGTTTGACAGCTGGAAGAAAAAATAGCGAATATGCGTTTTTTCCTTACTATACTGATGATAAGATCACTGAGTCTGCCGAAATAACAGGAAGTAAATCTATCTTTTTGGTGAACTCAAAACAGCTTTGGGAACCTTTTTCAATCCGTCAACAGGGCGTATACGAAACCACAAGAAATCTTTATAAAAATATCTACGGAAACAAAGTGATTTTTGAAGAAGTCAATCACAGTTTAAAATTAACGTTTAGATATCAATGGAATTCAAGTAATGAATTCGGCTTTGTGAAAAAATCGACATTGATAAATAATGCTGATTCAAATGTAAAAGTGTCTATTCTCGATGGTCTGCAAAACATTTTGCCTTATGGTGTGCCATCAGATACTCAAAACAGAGTTAGTAATTTAGTTGATGCTTACAAAAAAAGTGAACTTGAAAAAGAAGCTGGTTTAGGGATCTTTGCGTTGAGTGCAATTATTGTAGATAAAGCCGAGCCAAGTGAAGCTTTAAAAGCAAATATAGCTTGGTCCTTAGGTTTAGATAATCCGAAATATTTATTATCATCCTTGCAACTTCAAAATTTCAGAAGAAAAAAGGGAATTACTGAGGAAATAGATATTAGAGCTGAAAAAGGTGCTTATTTTATTAATGCAGATGTTGAATTGTCTGCAAATCAAAAAAGCGACTGGTTAATGATTGGTAATGTGAATCAAGATCATGTTTCTATTGCAGCCATTATAGATCGTATTAAAAATGATAAACAATTAAGTGACGCTATTCAAAAAGATATTGATAAAGGTACTAAGCGTTTAATCGAACTCAATGCTTCGGCAGATGGGATTCAACTTACAGCAGATAAACAAAGAGATACAAGACATTTTGCAAATACGCTATTTAACATTATGCGTGGCGGAATCTTTGACGATAATTATAATATCGAAAAATGGGATTTCAGTAATTACTTGTCTCTAGCAAATAAAAAGGTTTTTGCAAAAGCAGAGGATACCTTAAAGAACTTACCAGAATTGTTTACGCTTTCGGTACTAAAAACTTTAGCGTATGAAAGTGACGACAAAAACTTTAGAAGATTGTGTTTAGAATACATGCCTCTAAAATTTAGTCGTAGACATGGTGACCCAAGTAGACCTTGGAATAAATTCTCAATTAATACACGAAATGAAGTTGATGGTTCTAAAATTTTGGATTATGAAGGAAACTGGCGTGACATTTTTCAAAACTGGGAAGCTTTAGCACACGCATATCCGGAGTTTATTGAAAGTATGATTCATAAATTCTTAAACGCAACAACATTTGATGGCTACAATCCTTACCGAGTGACAAAAGAAGGCTTTGATTGGGAAACCATTGAGCCAGATGACCCTTGGTCTTACATTGGATATTGGGGAGATCATCAGATCATTTATTTACTCAAGTTTTTAGAGTTTATTGAAGATCATAAACCAGGTAAATTAGCAAGCTATTTCAATAACGATTTATTTGTTTATGCTAATGTACCATATAGAATTAAGAGTTATGAAGAAACCCTCGAAAATCCAAAAGATACTATTGATTTTGATGAAGATCTAGATGAAAGAATCCGTGCCAAACGCTCAGAATTAGGAGCAGATGGTGCTTTATTAAGAGACCAAAATTTCTTTATATGTAAAGTTAATTTCATTGAAAAAATACTAGCAACGGTATTAGCAAAAGTGTCTAATTTTATTCCTGAAGGAGGAATCTGGTTAAATACACAACGCCCAGAATGGAATGACGCTAACAATGCTTTAGTGGGTAATGGAGTGTCAATGGTGACCCTTAATTATTTGAGACGATTTCTTGATTTTTTCAAAGATGTTGTGTCTAAAGAAAGTGTCAATACCGTTCAAATTTCCGAAGAATTAGTCACCTTTTTTAATAGTGTCGTGTCAACTTTAGATACACATCAACATTTACTAACTGGTGCAATATCGGATAAAAATAGAAAGACGGTTCTTGACGGTTTAGGCGAAGCAGGAAGTGTCTATAGAACTCAAGTTTATAACTCAGCTTTTACAGGAAAGAAAGCAGATCTTTCAATTGAAAAATTACAATATTTTATTGGAATAACACTTCAATATTTAGAACATACCATTGAAGCTAATAAGCGCAGCGATGATTTGCATCATGCTTATAATTTAATGACAGTTACAAGTGATTCTGAAGTGTCAATTTCGTATTTAGATGAAATGCTTGAGGGTCAAGTTGCTGCTTTAAGTTCAGGGTATTTAAGCTCTTCAGAAGTGCTTAAAGTACTCGATGCAATGAAGCAAAGTAAATTGTTTAGACAAGATCAATATAGCTATTTGCTGTATCCGAACAAACAACTACCTCGTTTTATGGTGAAAAATAATATTCCTAAAACTGCAGTTGAAAATTCGCAATTATTCCAACAGTTACTCAAAGATAATAATTCGCAAATCATCACTAAAGATATTAATGGTACTTATCATTTCAATGGAAATTTTAATAATGCAAATAGTCTTAAAACTGCATTAAAAAATCTAGAGACTACAAAGTATAGCTCACTCGCTAAAAAAGAAACATCACAACTTCTTAAAACTTTTGAAAATGTTTTTAATCACAAAGCCTTTACCGGACGATCAGGGACATTTTATGGTTATGAAGGATTGGGCTCAATTTACTGGCATATGGTATCTAAATTACAATTAGCCGTTTTGGAATGTTGCTTAAAAGCAATTGCTGATAAGGAAAGTGATGAAGTAGTAGGGAAACTATTAGAACACTACTATGAGATTAATGAAGGTATTGGAGCTCATAAGCCACCGCAACTATATGGTGCTTTCCCAACAGATCCATATTCTCATACACCAGCCGGAAAAGGTGCGCAACAACCGGGAATGACCGGTCAAGTAAAAGAAGATATTTTATCTCGTATTGGTGAATTAGGTGTTTTCACGAATGAAGGACAACTCACGTTTAATCCATGTTTATTGAGACAAGAAGAGTTCATTAAAAAAGCAAACACTTATACCTATGTAGATGTGAATCATAATTGGAAAGAAATTAATCTAGAAAAAGGATCATTAGCATTTACGTATTGCCAAGTGCCAATTGTGTATAAAGTGGCATCTCAAAACAGCGTTGAAGTAATTAATTACGACGACTCAGTTTCAAATATTAACCATCTTACACTAGATAAAGAGACAAGTAATAAAATATTTACACGCTCTGGCTTGATTGAAAAAGTCATTGTTAGTGTGAATACATCGATGTTGAAATAAAACCTTAATACCATGAAATTTAAAATAAACATCCTTTGTATCGCGATAATTTTAATTGTCATGTCGTCTTGTAATGAAAAATCTAAACCTCAAAAAGAAATGCAAAATTCAAAAGAAATGACAGCTAAAGATATTTTGGGACATCCAAATTATCTGGCCATGTCATATGGAGGTTATAGACATAAGGACCCTAATATTGAGCCAACTTTAGCTGAGCTTAAGGAGGATATGAAGCTTCTAGCAGCTATGGGTGTAAAAATTATTCGAACCTATAAAGTTCATAAACCACAGGCTGAAAATGTTCTAAAGGTTATCACTGAATTACAGAAAGAAGACTCAAATTTTGAGATGTATGTCATGCTAGGAGCTTGGATAGATTGCAAAAATGCATTTACAGATCAGGAAAGAGATCATAATGTAGAAAGTGAAGCTAACATACCACAGATGGAAAAAGCAGTAGCTTTAGCAAATCAATATCCAGATATCGTAAAGGTAATTGCCGTTGGTAACGAGGCTATGGTAAAGTGGGCTGAAACATATTATGTAGAGCCATGGATTATTTTAAAATGGGTAAACTACTTACAAGACTTAAAAAAAGAAGGAAAACTTTCTAAAGATTTATGGATTACGAGCTCAGATAATTTTGCCTCTTGGGGAGGCGGTGGAGAAGAGTACCATGTGGAAGATTTGAATAAATTAATTCATGCTGTAGATTTTATATCGATGCACACCTATCCCATGCATGATACCCATTATCAACCTGAGTTTTGGCTAAAATCTGAAGGCCAGGAAAACATGACAGATCTAGAAAAGACAGATGCTGCGATGTTAAGAGCAAAAAAATATGCTCAAATGCAATTTGAAAATGTACAGAACTATATGAAAAGTCTTAATGTCGATAAACCAATTCATATTGGTGAAACCGGATGGGCTAGTTTGTCTTCAGGTCAATATGGTCCGGATGGATCTAAAGCATGTGACGAGTTTAAAGAAGCACTCTATTATCAGCACATGAGAGAATGGACTAAGGAAGCAGGGTTGTCCTGTTTTTATTTCGAAGGTTTTGATGAACCTTGGAAAGGTGGTGATAATACAGGGAATTCAGAAAAACACTTTGGGTTAATGACAGTAGATGGTAAAGCTAAATATGTGCTTTGGGATATGGTTGATAAAGGAATTTTCAAAGGATTAACACGAAATGGAAATCCGATTACTAAAACCTACAATGGAGATAAAGGCGCTTTAATGAGAGATGTATTAGTGCCACCAACCAAAGAAGAAATTTTAGAGCATCAGTAATATAAAAAATTAGAAATTTTAAAAATTATGAAAATAGTCAAGTATATTGTACTCCCTTTTTTAGTTTTATTAATTATGAGTTGTAATGAAAAACAAGAACAATTAAATGTAGAGGTTTATGAAACGTCAGCTAGTGGAAATAAGTTAACTAGAATGACTGAGTTCACTTCGGGAGATACTATTATAAATATAAAATTGAATCCTGAGGTAAAATATCAAACCATTACAGGTTTTGGAGGTTCATTTACTGAAGCTTCAGCATCACTATTAAATAGATTGAGTCAAGCTAATAGAGACAAAATTATTGAAGCTTATTTTGGTGACAGTGGAGCAAAATATTCATTGACTCGTACACATATGAATTCTTGTGATTTTTCATTGAGCAATTATTCCTATGCACCTGTTGCAGGCGATATGGAACTTAATAACTTCTCTATTGATGAAGATCGAGATGATATAATTCCGATGATAAAAGATGCCATGAAGGTTTCTAAGGATGGGTTTAAAATATTGTCCTCACCTTGGACAGCGCCACCTTGGATGAAAGATAATAGCGATTGGCTGGGCGGAAAATTATTACCAGAATACAATGATACTTGGGCCTTATTCTTTTCAAAATACGTGGAGGCTTATAAAGCTGAAGGGATAGATATCTGGGGTTTTACAGTAGAAAACGAGCCTCTAGGAAATGATAGTAATTGGGAGAGTATGCATTTTACACCGGATGAGATGACCAATTTTGTCCAGCATCATTTAGGCCCTAAGCTGGAAGCTGATGGACATGATGTGAAAATTCTAGGGTATGATCAAAACCGTGAACATTTAAAGGAGTGGGTTGATTCAATGTATAAAGATGAAGCAACTTCAAAATATTTTGATGGAACCGCCATACATTGGTATGCGAGTACATTTGAAGTGTTTCCTGAAGCCTTACAGTACGCGCATAATAAGGCACCTAATAATTATTTAATTCAGTCTGAAGCTTGTGTTGATTCTGAAATTCCAAAATGGAAAAATGATCAATGGTATTGGCAAAAGGAAGCTACAGATTGGGGTTGGGATTGGGCTCCAGAAAAAGACAAGCATTTTCATCCTAAATACGCTCCTGTAAATCGCTATGCAAGAGATATTATTGGTTGCCTCAACAATTGGGTAGATGGTTGGGTAGATTGGAACATGGTTCTTGATAAGCAAGGCGGTCCAAACTGGTTTAAAAACTGGTGCGTCGCTCCAATTATCGTTGATCCAGAGGCTGATGAAGTATATCTTACGCCATTATATTATACAATGGCACATTTCAGTAAATATATAAGACCAGGAGCCGTAGTCATTGATGTTAAAAATCCTGATAAGGACCTGATGATAACAGCCGCAAAAAACCCAGATAACTCAATAGCAGTAGTCCTTTTTAATGAAGGCACTACAGCTAAGAATTTTACACTTAACCTAAATGAGAAATATGTTGATATCAAAATAAGCGCGCAAGCGATACAAACCATCGTGATACCGCAATCATAAAACTAACTAACCAACTAAAAAATAATAATTATGTCAAAAACCACTAATAAAGTTCCAATGGGACAAAAAATAGCCTTTGGATTTGGTATGCTTGCGAATCAAATGTTTCCAGCTGCACTAGGTATTTTCATGGTAGTTTTAGTCCAAAATTTAGGTTTTCCCGGTTGGATGTGGGGTATTATTTACTTTTTCCCAAGAATTTTCGATTCGTTCACAGATCCTATTATGGGTTTCATTTCGGATAATACAAAATCTAAATGGGGCAGACGACGCCAATATGTACTTATAGGTGCAATTGTTATGGGAATATCGTTTTCTATTATGTGGCAATTGTATGTAGATAGTGGTATTGATTATAATTTTGCGTATTTCATGTTTTGGTCATTTATATTTTATTTAGGATTGACCATTTTTAGTGTGCCTTACGTAGCGATGGGATATGAGATGAGTGATGATTTTCATGAGCGCACAAGTATAATGGCTACTGCGCAATGGATTGGTCAGTGGGCATGGGTTATTGCGCCTTGGTTTTGGGTTATTATGTATATGAATGGTGATGACGGATGGTTTGCAACTGCGGAAGAAGCGACACGGACCTTAGCAATATGGGTAGGTATCATTTTGATGTTTATCGCAATGATTCCTGCTATTTTTATCAAGAGTAAATCAACTTTGGATGAAGATTATGCGGATATGTCGCTTAAGAACATTAAAGGTAGTTTTACTGAAATAAAGTTGGGTTTTCAAGAAGCCCTTAAAATAAAACCATTTAGAAAGCTGTGTATTTCAACATTCTTAATTTTTAATGCTTTTAATACCGTTGCTACATTTACATTCTTCGTCATTGTGTATCAATTATTTAATGGTGATGCTGAGGCCGCGAACGCAGGTTATTGGCCGTCGTTATTTGGTTGTTTAGGAGCATTGTCCACAACCTTTATTGTGATTCCTGTTGTGACTAGGATGTCCCGAAAAATGGGAAAGAAAAATGCATTTATTTGGTCTCAAGGGATATCAATAATTGGTTATGTATTACTCTGGTTTTTATTAATACCAGGTAAACCATATATGTTTATTTTCGCACTGCCTTTCTTTTCTTTTGGTATTGGAAGTTTATTTACATTAATGATGTCAATGACATCTGATGTTATAGACTTAGATGAATTAAATACAGGAAAACGAAGGGAAGGTATTTTTGGCGCTATTTATTGGTGGATGGTGAAATTTGGATTTGCTATTGCTGGTGCGCTTAGTGGTGTTATTTTATCCATTATTGGTTTTCAAGAAGGTGTTCCAACCACAGACCAAGAAGGGGCTATAATTGGTTTGCGTGCGTTCTTTTCAGGTCTTCCAATCTTAGGAACTTTACTTGCCATGTACATCATGCGCGATTATGATGTAACTGAAGAACGAGCTTTAGAAATAAGTGCTGAACTAGCAAGGAGACGAGTAAAAAAGAAAACAAAAGATGCGCCTTCCATTTATAGTGGAGGAAGTCTTGTGTCGATTGGAACAAGTAATTTGAACCTTCCTGTTTATACTGAAATAGACTTCAGTGTAAAAAGCTTGACAGAAGTCAAAGCAATGTTTGGAAAAAAATTAAATGACCAACCACATGGGCTTTGTTTCAGTCCATATACAGAAGGCCAAGATACTGATGACACACTTTCAGAATCACAAATTTTACGACGTATGGATATTATTTCACCCTATACAAAATGGGTGAGATCATTCTCTTGTACAGAAGGAAATGAACTCATACCTAAAGTGGCTCATAAAAAAGGTCTTAAATCAATTGTTGGTGCATGGATCAGTGCGGATAAAGATCGAAATGAAAGAGAAATTAAAACCTTAATTGCCTTAGCTAAATCGGGAGAAGTTGATATCGCTGCCGTTGGTAATGAAGTACTGCTTCGTGGTGACATAACTGAGGAAGAATTACTAGAGTTTATTAATAGAGTAAAAGATGCGCTATCAGGTTTTGATATTCCTGTAGGTTATGTAGACACCTATTATGAATATTACAAACGTCCAAAGCTAGTTGAAGTTTGTGATGTTATATTAGCTAATTGTTACCCGTTCTGGGAAGGTTTCAGCATTGAAGATTCGTTAATACATTTAAGAGAAATGCATGCCATAACAGAGCAAATTTCAAATGGGAAGAAAATAATTATAGCTGAAACAGGATGGCCTAGTCAAGGAAATGCTGTTGAAGATGCCCATCCTTCTCAATTAAATGCTATGAAATATTTTATTCAAACTCAAGAATGGGCAAAAACTAATAACATTGAAATATTCCATTTCTCTTCATTTGATGAAACATGGAAAGTGCGTGTTGAAGGAGAGCTAGGTGCACGTTGGGGAATTTGGGATAAAGAAGAAAAATTAAAACATAGTTAAAAAGTATATATCCAAAACAAGTAGAACAAGAAAAAATTAGAAAATCAAGAAATTTAAAAAATTAGTATTATGTCATATAGAGGAGATCATAATTATTTATTAAGTAACAAAAAGTTTATCGATTATGTTGGTGTTGACTTTAGCGAATATTCAATTGAAGAATTAAAACAGCTTTGGAAAGAAACCTTAGCGAAAGGCATGCACGGTCTTTGTTTTAGTATGTATGAAGATGGTCAAGAGCCAGGAGATACCATTACAGAAGAGCAAGTAAATAGACGTATTAAAATCATGAAGCCACATACAAAGTGGGTACGCTCTTTCTCTTGTATTGAAGGCAATGAGCATATTCCACGCATCGCAAAAAAACACGGAATTAAAACCTTAGTTGGTGCATGGTTAAGTGATGATTTAGAAAAGAACGAAGAAGAAATTGAAGCTTTAATCACATTAGCCAATGAAGGCTGTGTTGATATTGCGGCAGTAGGCAACGAGGTCTTATACAGAAATGATTTGTCAATAGAGCAGCTGTTAGACTATATGCGTCGTGTAAAAGAAGCATTGCCTAATATTACTATGGGTTATGTGGATGCCTATTACGAGTTTTCAGTTCACCCAGAATTAGTAGAAGCTTCAGATGTGATCTTAAGCAATTGCTATCCTTTTTGGGAAGGCTGTAGCATAGAACATTCTTTAAACCATATGCAACAAATGTTTGGTCAAGCTTCCGATGCCGGTCGTGGTAAGAAAGTAATTATCACAGAAACAGGTTGGCCAAGTCAAGGTGAGAGTCTAAAAGGGGCTATGCCATCAGAAGAAAATGCGATGAAATATTTTATTAATTCTCAAGCGTGGTCTGAAAAAGCAAATATCGAAATGTTCTATTTTTCATCTTTTGATGAATCTTGGAAAGTAGGAGCCGAGGGTGATGTTGGAGCGTATTGGGGACTCTGGGATAAAAATGAAAAGCTTAAGTTTTAATGACTAAGTCTTAAATAAATCGATAAAGTGTCTAGCTATTTAGTTAAAAAGTTAGACATTTTGTCTTTTTATGACTATTTACTGCCTATTTTTGAAAACTTACAAGTTAATTTAAAAAAGCCTAAAATGAGTTATATAGATGTATTAAACATACCAAAAGGAAACGCAATTTGTTATTCTGGTTTTAGAGAAGGACAACAACCAGGAGGTGAAGTCCCAACTTATGCACAAATAAAGGAAGACCTTTTAATACTTCAAGATGATTGGAAATATTTACGTCTTTATGATTGTGACCAACATGCAGATACCGTTTTGGAGGTAATTGAAAAAGAAAAGCTTGATTTTAAAGTAATGCTTGGAGCCTATATTGTTGCAGAAATGAATAACCACGGATGTCCTTGGGGAGGTACGAGTTTTTCTGAAGTAGAGCTGATTCAAAATAAAGCCTATAATTCAGATCGGATTGATCAATTAATAGAACGAGCAAATACCTATCCCGATATTATTTGTTCACTATCAGCAGGAAATGAAGCTTGTGTAGATTGGACAGATCATTACGTGCCAGTGGAAAGTGTTATAAAATATATAGAGCGCATAAAAGCTCAGGCAAAACAGCCAGTTACTTTTTGTGAAAACTATGTCCCATGGCTTAATAAACTAAAACCATTAGTAGATGCAGTCGATTTTATTTCGATTCACACCTATCCAGTTTGGGAATACAAAAACATACACGAAGCTTTAGAATACACCAAACAGAATTATTATGCAGTAGCAGATATGTATCCTGATACAGTGGTCGTCATTACCGAAGCTGGTTGGGCAACCAATTCAAACGGAAGAGGTATAGATGCTCACAATGTAAGTGAAGAGTTACAAAAAACATATTATAATGATTTGGTAGATTGGTGTAACGAAGATGATATTTTAACCTTTGTTTTTGAAGCCTTTGATGAACCTTGGAAAGGCTCTCCTGAACCAAATGAACCAGAAAAACATTGGGGATTATTTAAAGTAGACAGAACTCCAAAATTAGTAATGAGAGAGATTAAAGTCTAGATCGTTAATATTGACCTTTTTTTTGTGATATGTATGGGACTTTATTTATTTTTATAAATAATTTGAAATCGAGTTTAGTACCCACAGAAATGAACAAAATTAAGATACTACACATAGCCATAGTTGCAACTATTTTATTACTCTCATCTTGCGAGAAGGAGCCAGATAGAAACTTATATCCAGAAGAACTAGTTGGCTCACTTGAGTTACTCCCTTCTGAAAAAACAGGGATTGATTTCAGTAATACCATCACTGAATCTACATATTTCAATCACTATTATTACAGTCAAATTTATGTTGGCTCTGGTGTGGCAATTGGAGATATTAATAATGATGGTTTGCCTGATGTTTTTTTTGGCGGTAACCAAGTAGCCGATAGGTTATATCTCAATAAAGGCAATCTTCAATTTGAAAACATTACGAAAACATCCAAGGTGGCAAAAAACTCTGGTTGGACTTGGGGTGTAACAATGGCAGACGTCAATGCTGATGGCTATCTCGATATTTATGTCAGTAGAAATGGTAATTCAGCAAATCCTGAAGATAGAAGAAATCAATTATACATTAACAACCAAGATTTAACATTTACAGAGTCTGCTCAGAAATATGGTCTTGGAGATTATGGTTTTTCCACTCAAGCTGTTTTCTTTGATATGGATAACGACGGCGACTTAGACATGTATCAGGTCAATCAATTAGCGGATAAGAAATTATTATTGATCAATAAAATTCCTCGAGATCAATTCAAATTTTTTAAGGATAGAATCTATAGAAACGATAATGGCAAATTCAAAGATGTTTCCGATGAAGTCGGTATTTCTCGAGATGTTGCCTACGGATTAAGCGTAAATGCTACAGATTTTAATAATGATGGATGGATGGATTTATATGTCGCTAATGACTATGCTGAACCTGATTTTATGTATTACAATAATGGTGACGGCACATTTCGAAATGTAATTAATGAAGAATTAAAACACATCACCCAATTGAGTATGGGTTCTGACACGGGCGATGTTAATAATGACGGATTATTAGATTTAATTACGACAGATATGACTCCTGAAGACCATTACCGTTCTAAAACGAATATGGCTTCTATGAGTACTGAAGCCTTTAACAAAATGGTTGATGGTGGAGCGCATCACCAATATATGGCAAATGCCTTACACATTAATACAGGTTTAGGGAGTTTTTCAGACATTGCTAACATGGCTGGAATTTCTAATACAGACTGGAGTTGGGCAAGCCTCATCGTAGATTTGGACAACGACGGATGGAAAGATATTATGATATCTAATGGTATAAAAAAGGATGTCGATAATAATGACTATAGAATTAAAGTTCAAAATCTTAGTAAAGATGCCACTGCTGAAGACTTATTTCAATTAAGCAAAAACACACCCTCTCAGCCAGTGTCTAATTACGCATTTAGAAATAAAGGGAATTTAGAATTTGAAAAAGTAACCAAAGAATGGGGCTTTGATACACCTAGTTTTTCTAACGGAATGGCATATGGAGATTTAGATAATGATGGAGACTTAGATGTCATCACAAACAATATTGACGCAGAGGCTTTTGTGTATGAGAATAAAGCAACAGGTAATTTTTTAAAAATAGATTTAGAGGGTTTTGATAAAAACACATTTGGAATCGGAGCTAAAGCAATAATTCATCATAATGGACAAACACAGCTTGCTGAGAACACAGTAACCAGAGGTTTTATCTCCTCAGTTGAACATGGGCTGTTTTTTGGACTAGGAAAAGATATCGAAGTCGAAAAAGTTGAAGTCATTTGGCCTGATGGAAAAGTTAATGTATTTAATAATGTTCAAGCAAACAAAACCATAGTTGCTACTTATGCCAAAGCTAATACTGTGACTAAAGAAACAGAAAGTGAAACATCCTTTATGACCCAAGTGAAATCTGAAGATTCAGGTCTTGATTTCGTTCATGAAGAAAATGAGTTTGATGATTTTACTCAAGAAATTCTATTGCCTCATAAATTATCTCAAAATGGTCCATTTTCAGCTGTTGAAGATGTTAATGGAGATGGCTTAGAAGATATTTTTATTGGAGGAGCAGTAGGTCAAAGCGGAATATTGTACTTACAGAATGACAGCGGGTTGTTCACTAAGAGCACATCACAGCCTTGGGAAACAGATAAAGCTTCTGAAGATTTAGGTTGCCTCTTTATAGATGTTGATGGTGATAAGGATTTAGATTTATACATTGCCAGCGGTGGAAGTGAATTTGAAATGGGAAATAAACTCTTAAAAGACCGTTTATACCTCAATGATGGTTCTGGTCTGTTTTTAAAAAATGATAACGCGATACCTGCAATATATCAAAGTTCTCAAAGTGTCACATCATCAGATATAGATAATGATGGAGATTTAGATTTGTTTGTTGGTACACGACTTATACCTGGGAAATATACCTTTCCAGCGACTAGTTATTTATTAATAAATGACAATGGAGATTTCAAAATAGCACCTACAGAAACGGCACCTGCATTAAAAGATATAGGTATGGTTAGTGATGCTGTTTTTACAGACATTGATAGTGACGGCGATGATGATTTAATGATCGTTGGCGAATGGATGGAGGTTGTTGTATTAACTAATACTGATGGTGTTTTTGAGGATACTTCTGAAGCATATGGGCTTAACGGTACTAGAGGGATTTGGTGGTCTATAACTGCTAGTGATTTAGATAATGATGGCGATGATGATTACGTTATTGGTAACTTGGGAAGGAACAACAAGTTTAAAGCATCCAAAGAACATCCTTTTAAAGTGTATGCTAATGACTTTGATAATAATGGTACCAATGATATCGTTTTAGCAAAGTATTACAAAGATGATTACGTGCCACTTCGTGGAAGAGAATGTACGAGTCAGCAAATGCCTTATGTTGCAGAAAAATTTAAAGACTATCATAGTTTTGCTTCTTCAAAATTAATTGACATTTTACCTGAAGATAAAGTAGATGATGCTGTAGTTTACGAAATCGAAAACTTCGAAAGTATCATTTTAATTAATGAAAATGGGAAATTGATTAGAAAAGCGCTCCCAATTCAGGCGCAAATATCACCTATAAAATCAACTTTGATATTAGATGTTAATAAAGACGGGTTTCAAGATATTATAACCGTAGGAAATCATTATGGAGTTGAAGTAGAAACACCTCGTTATGATGCAGGTTATGGAGCTGTCTTTTTAGGCAGTGCAAATAATAAATTCAAATATCTTTCTCCGAAAAAAAGTGGATTTTATGTACCACATGATAGTAGAGAAATGACCGTATTAAATCAGAAAAATAATTCTTTGATTATTGTTACCAACAATGATTTTAGCTTGTCTGTTTTCAAAATAAAAAGTTAAAATTGTAGTTGTATAGATATTTTCTTATTGAAAATAAAGCTGATTTGAATGTAAGATGCTGATATTCTGTGTTTTATTTATTTTATCTACCTTGTATTGTGTTTGAGATAAATTGGCTTGTATGGTTTTTGTATAGGTGGTTCTTACGATGTTTACCAATAAAAAGTCGGTTCTTTATTACTTAATAAATTTAAACTAAAAAAATTATGAAGAAAATTACAATTTTATTTTCTCTTCTAGTCGCTACAGCTGGGTTCTCCCAAGTGGTATTAGAAGATTTTGAAGGAGCCACTCCAGCTACGGAATTAGCTGATGGTTTTGGTTCAGCTACTGTAGTTGCTGATCCAGACAATGCAGCTGAAAATGCGTTGCAGTTAATTACAGATGACGCAGGGAATCCATGGCAAGGTGCAAAACTTATTATGCAAAATAATAAGATAGATATGACAACTCCAGACAAAACTATGACTGTAGATGTATATTCTTTAACGCCTAGAGATTTCTTATTTAAGTTATCCAATGGAGATGTAGGAGGTATTGATCCACCACAAGAATCTAAAACTGCTGCATCACATGGCGGTTCAGGATGGGAAACATTAATGTTGGATTTTAATATTGCTGCAGATACAGGTCAGCCAGGTTACAACCCACCAAATGACCAGTTTTCTAGTATTATATTCTTCCCATTATTCGATATCGGAACCGATGCTTGGTGTGCTGGTTGTGGACAAAATGATGCTTTAGCTACAACAACATATGTTGACAATATAACTGGTATTGCTGGAGGTTCCGCAGGAGGCCCAACATGTACTGATGGTATTCAAAATGGTGACGAAACTGGAGTTGATTGTGGAGGCTCTTGCCCAAATGCTTGTCCAACTGCACCTACTGTAGCTGCACCTACACCAGTAAATCGCGCTCCTCAAAATGTAATTTCAATTTTTAGTGATGCCTATACTGATATAGGTGTTGATACTTTTGATGCAGGATTCTGTGGCGGAACGACTACTGAAGTTTTAATCGATGGTAATCCTACAAAACTAATTACTGGACTTGGTTGCGAAGGTATTGAGTTTATAACAAATAGATTTGATGCTACAGGTTTTGACTTTTTCCACATGGATATCTGGACAGATACGCCAACTTTAGATAGAAGTTTTAACTTTAAATTTTCAAATTGGGGTGGTCTTTCAGGAGAAACTAATGCTTTAGAGTATTCTATGACTAACGCGAGTACACCTGTTAATTTACCTAATCCTAATCCAGGAACTTGGATTTCTATTGATCTTCAATTATCAGATTTTAATGGAATCATTACGCCTCCTAATGGAACTACAGCAACTGACGTAACTGATTTTGTTCAGTTTGTAATTTCATCTGATTTAGGTACTGTTTATTATGATAATCTTTATTTACATAACAATAACTTAAGTACTGAGGAATTTTCAACAACAAACTTTAAAGTATTCCCTAATCCAACTGCAAATGTTTGGAAAGTAGAGAGTAATACAATCATAAGCTCAATTGCAGTATATGATATCTTAGGAAAGCAAGTGTCTACATTAACTCCAAATGAGAGCAATGTAGAAATTAACGCTACGACTTTAAAAGCTGGTATCTACTTCGCTAAAATTGAAGGAGAAACTGGAACTAAGACAATTAAACTTATCAGAGAGTAAGAAAAAATCTTAGATATACAAAATTCAAGAAAAGCGTGTTTATTTAGTTTAAACACGCTTTTTTTATTTATAAATTTGATAACTTAATTTTGTTTGATATTTTTAAGATACAATGCACAATTGTACTTGTGCATATAAATAGAATATACATGTTTAAAAAAATAGGCTTTCTAATTTTTATATCTATTTTGAATTATAACTGTTCTCAAAAAAATAGATCAGTTGCAAACGATGAAACACGTGTTTCAAATGAGTTAATTAATGAAACAAGCCCATACTTACTTCAACACGCCTATAATCCAGTAGATTGGAAAGCGTGGAATAATGAATCTTTAAAGCAAGCTCAAGAAGAAAATAAACTGATAGTTATTTCTGTAGGTTACTCAGCATGCCACTGGTGTCACGTCATGGAAGAAGAAAGTTTCGAGAATGATTCGGTCGCAAAAATTATGAATGAAAATTTCATTAATATTAAAGTCGATCGTGAAGAGCGACCAGATGTTGATCAAGTGTATATGAATGCCGTTCAACTCATGACTGGGAGTGGAGGATGGCCTCTTAATTGCATTGCATTACCAGATGGACGACCTGTTTTTGGAGGAACTTATTTTACAAAAAACCAGTGGACAAAAATTTTAGAAGACATGTCCAGTTTGTATAAAAATAATCCCGAAAAGGTAATTGCTTATGCAGAAGAACTCACAGAAGGCGTTAAAAATTCTGATCTTATTACTATTAACAAAGAAAATGTTCAATTTAGTACTGAAGCATTAGAACCAATTGTAAATCTTTGGAAATCATCTTTAGACTTTAAGTTAGGCGGACAAAATCGTGCACCTAAATTTCCGATGCCTAGTAACTTGAATTTTCTATTACGATATGGTTTTCAAAATGATGATATTGAATTAAAAGAATATGTTACAACAACCTTAAACAAAATGGCACATGGAGGTATTTATGATCAAATAGGAGGAGGCTTCTCAAGATATTCAGTTGATGAGAGATGGCATGTTCCACATTTTGAAAAAATGCTGTATGATAATGCGCAATTAGTGAGCTTGTATTCAAAAGCTTATCAACTTACTCAAAAGGAATCTTTTAAAGCCGTTGTTAAAGAAACATTGGAGTTTATTGATAGAGAACTTACTCAGGAGGATGGTGCATTTTATTCTTCATTAGATGCAGATAGTAAAACCAAAGAAGGTGAGCTAGAAGAGGGAGCATTTTATGTGTGGACAAAAGAAGAACTAGCTGCACATTTAGGCGATGATTTTGATTTGTTTAAATCGTACTACAATGTAAATGCAACTGGAAAGTGGGAGAAAAATAATTACATACTCTACAAAACGAAAACAGATACAGAGTTTTTAAAATCATTTGATGTATCTCAAGAGGAACTGAATGCTAAAGTTTCAAATTGGAAATCAAAACTTTTCCAAGTAAGAAATGTTAGAGAGCGTCCAAGAACTGACGATAAGGTACTAACATCTTGGAATGCTTTAATGATCACTTCTTATATAGATGCCTATCGTGCGTTAGATGACGCATCATATTTAGATAAAGCCATTAAAAGTGCGACATTTATAAAAGAAAATCAAATAGATAAAAAAGGGTTTTTATTTCATAATTATAAAAATGGAAAAAGTACTATTGAAGGATTCTCTGAGGATTACGCACATACCATTTCAGCATTTATAGAATTATATCAAGCAACTTTAGATGAAAAATGGCTCGAAACAGCAAGAGAGCTCATGAATTATACCATTACTCATTTCTTGGATAAAGACAATGGCATGTTTTATTTTACCTCGGATACAGAGACTAATTTGATTGCAAGAAAAAGTGAAGTGGTAGATAATGTTATTCCGTCGTCAAATTCAGTTTTGGCTGAAAGTTTATTCAAACTAAGTCACTATTATTCCAATAAAGGGTATAATGATATGGCAATTCAAATGTTAAGTAATGTCAACGAACAGATTGAAAAAGCACCAGCTGCGTATTCCAATTGGTTAGCTCTGTATTTGAATTATTCCAATCCGTATTATGAAGTTGCAATTTCAGGTATCAATGCATTAGAAAAGTTAAAAGAAGTACATACGAGCTATTTACCAAATATTTTAATTGCAGGTGCCACTAGCGACAGTTCATTGCCTATCATGGAAAGTAGATTTATTGAAGATGACACTTATATATATGTTTGTGTCAATGGTGCATGTAAATTGCCTGTAACGATTACAAACGAGGCTATAAGTCAACTGTCAAAGTAGCTCTAATTAAATTTCACAATAGTCAGTCTATATATTAATAATAGTTTATATTTAAAAATATGGTAACACTAAAACATCTTGCGGAACAATTAAATGTATCAGTATCAACTGTATCAAAGGCATTGCACAATAGCAAAGAGATAAGTCCAGATACCATTGAACGGGTCAAAGCCTTAGCAAAATTTTTAAATTATCAACCTAATAAGCTTGCTGTTAGTTTAAAAAACAGCAAAACGAATACTATTGGTGTTATTATACCTAATATATTAAATCATTTTTTCGCTAAAGCATTGTATGCAATTGAAATGGAAGCGACCAAACATGGTTATAATATTATAACCTGCGTCTCTAATGAGTTGCAATCCAAAGAGATTAATAGTCTTCAATTATTATCAAACGGAAGTGTTGACGGTTTCATTATGTCTATAGCAGAAGAAACTCAAGTAGCCGATAATGTTGAGCATATCAAAACCATTTTAAAACAAAATATCCCGATTGTATTATTTGATAGAATTTCAGATAAATTAGATTGTGATAAAGTCATTGTAGACGATTATGATGCCGCATACCAAGCGACAAAGCATCTCATTTCCGAAGGTAGAAAGCACATCGTACTCATTAGTGATATTGATGAATTAAGCGTTGGGAAACTAAGAACCAACGGTTATTTAGCAGCTTTAAAAGAGACATCAAGCTATCAAGGGGAACCAACTACAATCACTATAAAAAAAGGAGACTCTTCTGATTTAATTATCGAACAATTATTTAAAAACCATAAGACGGTTGATGGCATACTTGCTATCGATAATACATCTGGTGTTGTAGCGCTTCAAAAGGCATTAAAACTTAATTATAAGGTGCCAGATAAGTTATCTATAATTGGGTTTTCTGATGAAAATGTACTTCAATTTACAGACCCAAAATTATCTACTATTTCTCAACATACGCTGGATATTGGAAAAGCTTCGGTTAACTTATTGTTGGCGAGATTAAAAGATAAATCAGCATCTGAAAAGACAACGAAAACTATAAAAACAAATCTCGTTTTCCGAGGGACAACAAAATAGATACACGTTGCATTAAATCAATTTCAGAGCTATATTCTTTAAATTGTACATCTTAAAATTGAGTTCTAAAGATGGGTCACAAGCACTAAAAAAATTAGTTGTCGAATAAATCGCATCGACTAATTTTTTATAATTAGTTTTGTATTCATGGATAGTTCTCAAATTTTAGGATACATAGGTGCGCTTTTTATTGGTATTGTTCTTGGGTTAGTAGGAGGTGGAGGTTCTATTTTAACAGTTCCAATTTTGGTGTATTTGATGATGATAAATCCTGTTACGGCAACAGCGTACTCTCTTTTTGTAGTTGGTGTATCTGCTGTATTTGGCGCTTTTCAGAATATTAAAAAAGGATTGGTAGATTTTAAAACGGCTATCGTTTTTGCTATTCCTGCATTTATTGCTGTCTATCTTACGCGCAAGTTTTTAATACCTGCTATCCCTCAAGAAATTTTTACCGTTGGAAATTTTATTCTCACAAAAAACATCGCTATCATGGTGTTTTTTGCAATCGTCATGTTATTTGCATCTATTACAATGATTATAGACCGAAAATCAAACGATAAGACCATTGATGAACCTGTAAAATTCAATTATCCATTAATTACTATCGAAGGATTTGTTGTTGGAATTTTAACAGGTCTAGTTGGAGCAGGAGGTGGTTTTCTAATCATTCCAGCTTTGGTATTACTCGCAAAATTACCAATGAAAAAAGCCGTTGCAACATCACTTTTAATTATTGCAGTAAAATCATTAATCGGTTTCATTGGTGACGTTGAAAACCTTGAG
>Ga0316189_10000747_pt1 | contig 32531 bp, 33 predicted proteins | sample LowCovwburrow_MG_FD_204930 | JGI IMG/M metagenome (GOLD analysis project Ga0316189, IMG submission 204930) | Coastal sediment microbial communities from Maine, United States - Lowes Cove worm burrow | ecosystem: Environmental > Aquatic > Marine > Coastal > Sediment | place: USA: Maine...
TTGAAATAAATCCAGTCAGGATGAAAAGGGTTGCGAAGAAGCCTATACCTAGAATATAAGCCATACGCCTTCTTTTAACCTCTTTCTTGGCTTCTTCCTGTTGATCCATGCTCGATTGAAGATAACGTTCTGTGTATGGACAGTAGGGCAAATTCGAAGCGTTTAACTTTCGGTTTACCACTAAGCCAAAACAAACGTTTTTACTTTTAATTTTTATTTTAATAAACGTCAAAACTTTGTTTTGGCGTTGCCTGCTCAAAGAACAGGACTTTCGTTTTTCGCTAAACGCCCTATTGGTTATACACCTTGTTGGCATTTCGTATTTTTATTCTGCACTTGCCGTAAAATAATTAGTCGGCTGCATTTCTTTCAAACCCAAATACCATCTTCGCTTTGTCGAACTATCTAATCCGTTATATAATTGAGAATATCCTTGAGTTCTTGAAAGTCGTTCAAAATTCAAACCCTTCGCTTTTAATTCTCCTATTTCATTACAAACTCTTTCAAAGTAATATATGTTCGAGTCTTTTCCATACAGTGCTAAATGAACCGAAACAGTTGGTTGCTCAATTTTTTCTTTCTCTCCCACATTGGAATACCAAACATCAAAGGTTACGTTAAACACTTTTCCGTAACCGGGAAAACCATTATTATAACCAAGTTCTGCCCATTTCTGTGAATGATTTCTAACCAACTCCCAACCTTCAGGTACTTCTATTTCTTCTTTTTCAATTTCATCTTCCTCTTTTTCGATTGCTCTATCTGTTTCTATCCAAGTAGGAGTGAATTTTACCAAAGCGAAATACCACCGTTTTCTATTTTTATTGTCCAAGCCTGTATATAAGGACTCATAACCTTTGGTATTATCCAATCTATCCAAATAAATGCCTTCTCCTGTTGTTGCTTCACTGTTTTTTGGTTGATAATGTAAAGGGAATCTATCTCGAATTACTTGTTCGTCTTTAACCTCTTTGGAGCCAACATCACAATACCACACTTTAAACTCTCTGTCATATAGTTTACCATAACCTGGGAAATTATCTCTATCACCAAACCCAAGTTCAGTCCATCTTTCCGTTTTTCTATGGACAATTTCCCATCTAGAATCTTTTTCAGGTTTTGCAGAGTTTGTTTGAACATTGAACGAAACAGTCTTCTCGGTCTCATACTTTTGTTGAGACTTTCCAATTTGATAAAGGATTATTAGGATTACGACTACTCCGATTATTATATATGTCATTTAGTGTCTTTTATATGAATGCCAACACGTTTATAACGGGAATTTATCCATTTATGACAACTTAATGCATCTAACGTCAGGATAAGAGCACCTTTTTTATTAATGTTCATTATTTTTGAATTAGCTGATTAACTGACCACTCTAGGGTTAATGAAACACTATGGACAAACTAATCAGCGATTTCGATCATATTCTGCGTATCAAAGGGTATAGCCCGCAGACAATTTCTGCCTACAGCCACGCACTCTACTTATTTAAAAATTTCAAACCATTCTTTTCCTGGAAAACGATTGATAACGGATACATTATCAATACCTGTTTCGAAATGTTTGACAAGCGTGAAATGTCTTACTCCTATCAAAAACAAGTGGTTGGTGCTTTACAGCTCTTTTATAAACTGATTTTTGACCGTGAATTAAGCCTCGATATTCTTCGCCAGACCCGAAAACCTTTCAAAATCCCGGTAGTCTTTTCTAAAGCTGAAGTCAAGCTGATGCTGAATTCCATCACCAACATGAAGCACAAAGCAATGATTGCCACGATTTACAGCCTTGGGCTACGTTCTGGAGAGTTAATCAGTTTGAGGATCAATGATCTGGACGGTGACAGAAGCACAATTACCATATATGCTGCCAAAGGGAAAAAGGATCGGCAATTGATGTTTCCAGATTCCCTAAGAAAGCTCTTACGAATCTATTACAAGAAGTATCATCCGCAAGAGTATCTATTTGAAGGCCCGCAGGGCAAACCGTATTCCAGCACCAGCCTTCGAAAGATTCTCCTTCGCGCCATGAACACGTGTGGTATCAAAAAAAACGCAACCCTACACACTCTCCGCCATAGCTTTGCAACACATCTGCTGGAAGAGGGAACAGATGTACGCATCATTCAAAAATTGCTGGGGCATAGCTCAATCAAAACGACGATGATCTACACACATGTTGCTAGTACAATGTTGATTGATGTAAGATCTCCAATGGATACCTTTGATCTTCAGATATGACACCCCATCAAGTCCTCAAAAAATACTGGAACTACGACACGTTCCGCCCCCTGCAAGAAGAGATCATACAGTCAGTCTTAGACGGAAATGAAGTCCTGGCACTGCTTCCAACAGGTGGGGGAAAATCCGTGTGCTTTCAGGTACCCGCCCTGTGCCTCGACGGAATTTGTATCGTGGTGTCCCCATTGATCGCCTTGATGAAAGACCAGGTCCAGCAGCTGAAAGATCGAGGGGTCAACGCTACCGCCATCTACTCAGGGATGAGCAAACGCGAAATCGACATTACGCTCGACAACTGCATTTATGGTCAGATAAAATTTCTTTATGTTTCCCCGGAAAGATTGAAAACAGAACTTTTCATTGAGCGCGCCAAGCTGATGAATGTCTCGCTCCTTGCGATCGATGAAGCACATTGTGTTTCGCAGTGGGGCTACGATTTTAGACCTCCCTACCTGCAAATCGAGGAGTTCAAAAAGGAGCTTGATCTCACTAAAACAATTGCGCTGACAGCTACAGCTACCAAGGAAGTGAAGGTAGATATCATCCAGAAATTGGGAATGAAAGATTGCCAGACATTTCAAAAAAGCTTCGTCAGAGACAACTTGTCATATTCCACCTTTAGGCTGGAAAACAAACAACAAAAGCTCATAGAAATCTTGGAGAAAGTAAATGGGTCTAGCGTGGTTTACGTTCGCAGCAGGAAGCGGACAAAAGAAATTTCTAATTTTCTAAACAGAAGTGGGATCTCTTCCAATTTCTATCACGCCGGATTGAGTGGCAGCGAACGCGACAAGCGACAGGCCGACTGGATCAGAAGCCAAACCAGGGTGATGGTGGCAACAAATGCCTTTGGAATGGGCATTGATAAGCCTGATGTACGAACGGTCATTCACGTAGACCTGCCAGACACGTTGGAGGCATACTATCAAGAGGCGGGAAGAGCTGGTAGAGATGAAAAAAAAGCGTATGCAGTAGCACTGTTCAACGAAAAAGACACAAAAGATTTGACCAATCGTGCCGAAAAGTCCATTGTCAGCAAAGACGAGCTAAAACGTACCTACCAAGCGCTGGCCAACTACTTTAAGTTGGCCATTGGCAGTCTATCATTTTCCAGCTTCGAATTTGATTTTGAACAGTTTACAAACACCTACAACCTGCCAGGAGCCACCACTTTTTCGGCATTGAAAAAATTGGCAGATGAAGGATTAATTCAGCTGACAGATGGTTTTTATGAGCAATCAAGGGTTAGCTTTTTGTTAGAAAAGTCGGAGATTTATTCCTATCAGGTGGCAAATCCCAATCTTGATCCGATCCTAAAGAACCTTCTTCGTTTGTACGGAGGCGAGTTGTTTGTAAACTACCTGGCAATCAAAGAAAAGGAACTGGCGACGATGCTCAAGACCGAGGCAAAGCAAGTACGGCAATGGCTCCGCTTTTTGCACGAACAAAAAGTCGTCGACTATCAAGAATCAAGGGATGCACAGCGGATCACGTTTCTAACACCAAGACAAGATGCCGAAAACCTACCCATTGACAATGTGCAAATTGAATGGCGGAGAAAACTGGCTGTAGAGAAGGCCCGGACCGTGGTCGATTACATGACCACAGCAGATTGCCGAACCAATATTTTCCAGCTGTATTTTGACGAAGAGCCCGAAAGCACCTGTGGCATTTGCGACAACGATCTGGAAAAGAAAAAATCAGCTAATCCAATTTCGATAAAGGATCTGGGAAAGATATTATCCGCTGGACCTCAGTCGATTACAGATCTCAGAGCGCAATTACCAAAAGAAAAGGAAGGGAAAATTCTGGAGGCACTTAGGATCTTAATTGAAGATGGTAGGGTAGAAGAGGAAGAAGGTAGATTTAGGTTGATATGAAGCTTACCTGAAAAATCACCTGAATTGAAATCGGTGAGCGTCACCTCGACCCCGTTCGGGTGAGAGGTCTCGTAAATTCATGCAGTAACCCCTGACGCATATATTATGCTACTTTTACCAGCTAAAGTGCAAAATATTCACCAGTTATGAATAACCGTTTAACCAGCTTTATCCTTCTAATCATATGCTTTTCTACCCTTTCGGAAGCACAAGTTTTTCAGCTTCCACCCGAAAAGGAAACCAGATCTACGAATGGAGTTTGGTTTGGGGTTTACACCAAATATCAATTCAATGATAAGTGGGCATACTATGGAGAATACCATCTTCGGAGAAGAGATGGTATTAACGACATGGCACAGATCTACTTGCGATTCGGCGTCACCTACAAAGTTGCTAAGTACTTTGATATTACCGCTGGATTTGTCAATCCATATTACTGGGCACCAGATCAAGAAGATCCGAACCTTGACAAAGTCGTGCCTCAATATCGTACCTGGGAACAAGCGGTATTAGCCACCCCATTCGAACACATAAAAGTATTTCACCAGCTGAGAATGGAGCAGCGGTTTAAACGTGATTATGAAAAGGGGTCATCCTTCAAATTAACACACAGATTTAGGTACAAATTGACAGCTTACATTCCGCTAAACCATAAAGATTTCACACCCAAAACACTGTTTTTGTCACTTTACAATGAAATATTTATTCAGGCCGGAAAGTCAGTAGTTTACAATCATTTAGAAGACAACAGAGCGTTCGCCGGACTTGGGTATAACCTAAGTCATGATCTTCAAATTCAGTCAGGATACATGTATACCTTTAGGCACGACGGTGCTCCGCACAAATACGAGCAAAGAAATATTTTCAGATTCAGTATTTACCATCATTTGGACTTGCATCGCAAGGAGAAACGTATTCACGATGTACCTATCCATTGATAGGAAGCAGGACTCAGTCTTCCAGCGCCGCTACACCTGGCAGCACCTTTCCCTCCATATATTCTAGGAGCGCCCCACCACCAGTTGAAACATAGGATACTTTTTCACCGTACCCAAGATTGTTCACCGCAGCAGCCGAATCTCCACCTCCGATGAGCGAAAACCCACCGTTCTCCGTGGCGCTAACGACCGCTTTTGCTATTTCATTGGTGCCTTCGGCGAAGGAGCCCATTTCAAAAACTCCCATCGGGCCGTTCCACAAAATAGTCTTGGATTTCTCCAGAATGGAAGAAAATACCGCTCGTGATTCTGGACCAATGTCCAGACCCATCCAGCCATCAGGGATACTGTAGTTATCTGACGTTTGCGTATTGGCATCATTGCTGAAGTTGTCCGCAATAATGGAATCTTTTGGTAGCTGCAGATCCACACCTTTCTCCTTGGCTTTGGAAATAAGTTTCTTCGCTAATTCCAATTTATCCTCTTCAACCAGCGAATTTCCAATCTGCCCACCAATGGCCTTGAAAAAAGTGTAACTCATCCCACCACCAATGATCAAATGGTCAACCGTGTCTAGTAATTTTTCAATGATCAAAATTTTATCTGAAATCTTGGCTCCACCCATAATTGCGGTGAATGGTCGCTCCGATTTCTCCAATACTTTTTGTGCATTTTCCAGTTCCTGTTGCATAACAAACCCGCAGCACTTATCGGTGAAAAACTTTGCAGCGATCGTCGTGGAGGCATGTGCTCGATGCGCCGTACCAAAGGCATCGTTTACGTAGATGTCGCCAAGTGAAGCAAGCTTTTCGGCAAACCCCTCGTCTCCTGCAGTCTCCTCTTTGTAAAAACGAACATTCTCCAAAAGAAGAACCTCACCATCCTTGAGACCATTCGCAGCATCCCGAGCCGAATCGCCAACACAATCATCTGCGAACTTGACATCAATCCCTAGTTTAGAGGATAAATTTGGAAGGATGTGTTTCAGGGAAAATTTGTTTTCAGATCCATTCTTTGGACGGCCCAAATGGCTCATTAGTATAACTGAACCACCATCCGCTAGAATTTTCTTCACGGTCGGAATCGCAGCATTAATCCTGGTTTCGTCTGTAACCAGCAGCTGATCATCAAGTGGCACATTGAAGTCAACCCGGATGAGAGCTTTCCTTCCCTGAAAATTAAAATCGGAGATAGTTTTCATTTGGATGATTTGGTTTGAAGCCGCAAACTTATGTAGCCTTTGGCTATTTGCCTTCAGCCTTTGGCTGGATAGCGTCAAAAATTTCGAACTTATCTGCAACCTAACCCTTGTCCCTGATAGCTTTGACTCTTTTCCTTAGCAGCTTAGCGCCTCTTGCCACCACGCAGCTTTTGGCTTTCAGCTTTTAGCCATTAGTTGGATAGTATTAAAAACTTCGGCTCTATCCAGCAACCTATCCCTTGTCTCTGATAGCTTTTCCCTTGCATCTCGCAGCTTGACCCTTTTCCCTTGCATCTAATTGCTTGCAACTTCTTGCTTTTCCCTTGCAGCTTGCCACTTGTAGCTTGTAGCTGATCTATTTCGTTCGCTCAATCGTGAACTGCACGAGATCTTCTAGAGAAGAGCGATACTGCGACTCCGGTAATGAAGCCAGGATGTCCTTCGCCTTTTGATGGTAGCTTTCCATTACAGTCGTGGCGTACTCAATCCCTCCAGAGTTTTTCACGAAGGCAATTACTTCATTTACCACCTTTGGTTTGCTCTCGCTTTTCTTCACCAATTTTTTAATCCTCCGCACCTCACTTTTTGTAGCCTTACTCAGGGCATGAATAAGGGGTAGGGTCATTTTCTTTTCGCGAATGTCGATGCCTGTGGGTTTACCAATCTCAAAGGCACCATAGTCAAACAGGTCATCTTTGATTTGAAAAGCCATGCCCACATTCTCTCCAAACTCCCCCATTTTAGCAACCGTTTCCTCATCAGCTCCGGCGGAGGCAGCTCCCACACGACAACACGAAGTGATAAGACTAGCAGTTTTCGCCCGTATTACTTCGTAGTAGATCTCTTCATTGATATCCAGCTTTCTTGCTTTTTCCATCTGAAGCAATTCACCCTCGCTCATTTCCTTCACCGCATGCGTGGTAATCCTTAGTAAATCATGATCGCCATTGTCCATGGAAAGAATCAAGCCCCTGGAAAGAAGAAAATCTCCTACCAAGACGGCAATCTTGTTTTTCCATAAAGCATTGATGGAGAAAAAGCCCCGTCGGTAGTGTGAGTCGTCAACCACATCGTCGTGGACCAGTGTGGCCGTATGAAGCAGCTCAATGAGCGATGCCCCTCGATACGTAGCTTCGGATATTTTGCCGACAGATCCCGCACTCAGAAATACAAATAGCGGGCGCATTTGCTTCCCTTTTCGCTTGACAATGTAGCCCATGATTTTGTCGAGCAGCATCACCTTACTCTTCATTGACTGACGAAATTTCTTTTCAAATTCCGCCATCTCGGAGGCAACAGGCGATTGTATATCTTTTAGTTTAAGCGGCATTCTAGTGTTTCACAAAGGTCAAACATTCTTTTGAGGAATTTGACACAAATTCAAGAATATAAAGGTGGTTAGTCGCCATCGTATCCATAGTTGGCCCTCAGTCTGGACAGTCTAAACTTGATCAAGGGAGAAAGGTTCATAAAATAGCTGGAAAAGGGGGTTAAATGGAGACTTCATCACTTGCTAATAATTTCAGCGCTCAAACTTATTAAATCGATTTATCTTTCCGCCTGATTTCTAAAAATGGTAAATGGGAAGAACTAAGGTTAGGTATTCAGAAATTGTTCCAAAGAAGAAAGATTGGCCTATCGTCCAACTCTCCAGAGACCGAAAAGCGTTCATGGATGAGGTGGCTAAGGACGCCTACGATAAATTTCTGATACTCAAGAATGGCACATTGCGTGAAGAAATTGAAATGACCATTCACCGTGAGAAATTGAGAATGAAGGCCAACCCCTGGAAGGTTGATCCTGCGGATGAGCGTGTCTATTGGAGCGGAATACAGGCTCGCTTGCTCGACATTGATATGGACAACAAGGAGGGGGTTGAAGTGGAGGAGAAGAAAATACTGATGGATATCATGCTACGATATGCAGGAGAGATTTCAGGTAATTTCAGAAAATCCTACTACCGTTTTGCCCAGAATTTCGTGACGTTTGGTTTCGCACGATTGCTGAACGCAGCTCGGGTGAAGGGTTTACTTGCACTTTTTAGCAAACAGCTGGATTTGCATGACAAGTTGCACGTAGTTGGGGAAACAGAGCATTTACGCAGCCTGGCCAAAAAAGGGACTGTGGTGATGGTTCCTACGCACTTCAGCAACCTTGATTCCATTCTAATCGGTTGGGCAATTCAGCACCTGGGGCTACCACCCTTTATTTATGGAGCAGGGCTCAACCTCTTCAACATAAGAATTCTGGCCTATTTCATGAATAGCCTGGGAGCGTATAAAGTGGATCGACGCAAGAAAAATCCTATTTATTTAGAAACACTTAAGTCCTATTCCAACCGAGCGATTCAAAGGGGTTGTCATAGTTTGTTTTTTCCTGGCGGCACACGATCACGATCCGGTGAAATAGAGACTCAGTTGAAAATGGGCTTGTTGAGCACTGCAATAGAGGCACAACGTGAAATGTATCAAGGTGCGAATGGCAAACCAGCGAAGAAGGTGTTCATCGTTCCAGTGGTCATAAATTATCATTTTACTTTGGAAGCACCCGCGCTAATTAAGGAACACCTGAAAAGGACCGGACGCGAGCGCTACTACGTAGAAGCTGATGAATTTTCCACTTCCTACAAGATCAGTACGTTCATGTTCAAGTTCTTTACGAAAGGGTCCGACATTTCGGTGAGCATTGGAAAGGGCTTGGATATTCTGGGAAACTATGTGGATGACGAAGGAAATTCTTTTGATAAGAATGGCAACGCTATTGATGCGCAGGATTATTTCCTTCGCGGAAATAAAATCACAATAGACAAGCAAAGAGAGAATGAATACGTTCGCGTATTGTCACAACGGATCGTCGAAGAATACCACAAACACAATCGGGTGTTTGCTAGTCACCTTGTTGCATACACTGCATTCAAGATGTTGGAGCGTACGCACCCCAAAATGGATCTCTACAATGTGCTCAGACTTCCAGATGAAGATCTAGTCCTTGACTATCAAGAGTTTGAGGATAAGTATGAGCGCCTGCGGAGCAAATTGGAAAAATTGCATGATGAGGGTAAAGTCAATATGGCACATCATATGAAGGCGAAATCCGAAGAATCAATTTTGCACGGTTTGAAAAATGTAGGTCTCTATCATGATCAAAGGCCGCTGATATTGAAGGGTGACAAGATCATCATCAACGACACAAATACGCTGTACTACTATCACAACAGAATGAACGGCTATGGTCTCGAAAAATACATCTAAGGAAGTCATAGGTGTCATAGGTGCAGGAAGCTTCGGTTCTGCTATTGCCAATATTTTGGCGGAAAACTCCGCGGACGTAATCCTGTATGTCCGATCGGATGAGAAGGAAGAGAGCATCAAAAAGACCAGAAAAAGCGCTGGTCAAAAGCTTGCTGAAAACATTAGAGTCACGCGAGATCTCAAGGAGGTAGCGGAAAGTTGCGAGGTAATTTTTCCAATGGTTCCATCAGCCAATTTTAGAGAGATGATTATCTCACTCTCTCCGCATCTTCGGCCGTACCATGTGCTGATCCACGGAACCAAAGGGTTTGATCTACACATACCAAAAGGAAAGAAAATTACGAAGGACTATCCTTTGACACGTGAGCACGTGAAGACCATCTCGGAAGTGATCAAAGAAGAAACTTCCGTGTTGAGGATTGGGTGTCTGGCTGGGCCAAATTTGGCCAGAGAACTTGACCAAAGAAAACCTGCGGCTACTGTGGTCGCTTCGCACTTTGACGAGGTTATCTCCATAGGACAGCGTCTTCTGAAAAGTGATCGCTTCATGATCTATGGGAGTGGCGATCTGATTGGTATTGAGCTGTGCGGAATTTTGAAAAATATCATTGCCGTAGGAGCAGGTACCATTAGCGGAATGGATCTGGGCGAAAATGCAAAGGCACTTTTCATCAGTCGAGGGCTCGTAGAAATGGTCTACATCGGAAAAGCGCTGGGAGGCAACGCACAAGCTTTTCTGGGATTAGCGGGTGTCGGTGATTTGATTGCTACCTGTACCTCCAATTTGAGTCGCAACTTTACCGTAGGCTTTCGGCTGGCAAAAGGCGAAACGCTGGACGAAATCATTGAATCGATGGATGAGGTGGCAGAGGGAGTAAAAACCATAAATATCGTGAAGGAACTCGCAAGTTCATACGGTGTACGAAGCCCAATTACTGAAACGCTGCACCGCATCATTCACGGAAAAATGACGATCAATGACGCACATCATTACCTGATGAATTTTCCCTTTAGAGCTGAGATTGATTTCTTAGATCAGCAGCCTGAGCCAGTTGGTTAAAGTATTCGATAATTTAAATCGTGCTGTCATGCTGACCTGCCCGTCCGTTCAGGCGGGCGAAGGAAGCATCTATTTGATTGCATCCCTGATTGTAAATATTAAAGATCCTTCGGTGCCCTCAGGATGACATTCTAATTTTGATCAGCAGCCAACCAGCTAGTCCCTTTCAGCTACTAGTTCGATTTCTAGTTCTGGACCAGGCACATAGAACTTTATGATTTTTCTTGGTGCATCTTTTCTAATCCAAATCTTGTTGTCAGGCATTTTACCATCGGCTTTCAGCCACAAAACGTCGCAATGGTATTTTCCAGTCGACACTTCAATCGTTTCTTCGCCATGATAGGTTATACTAGCCTTGGCTAGGCTCATACTCGTCGGTACCAAAGCGGAGAAATTTAGGCTATCACTTTCAGAAAAATTGATCGTATGCATCAACATGTATAATTCTTCCCGAAAGACGTCATACATGTACGCTGAATCTATGGGGTTATTGTTCACCGTTGTATCTCTGGTTATTTTGTAGTCGCCTACGACCTTACCACTTGACCTCTCAAGATCGATGTCCAATTTCGCAGTAGTAAACGCCATCTCAATGTTAACCTTTCGAAGGGTAAAAGAACCGGTGTCCAGAGTAAATGAGGCAGTTTCATAGACACTTCCATCATCAAATTGGGATGTGTCTCTTGAGACCAGCATCCCATCTTCAAAGTATGTTCCGAAGATCATGGAACCCACCTTCGTGCGAGTGCTATCGAACATGTGATAGGTATTCACTGCTGGAATAATGTCTTCAAAGTTTACAGACCTCCCCAGCCATTTCTTATCAAGGATCTTCTGGTCGGCAGGTGGTGAACAATTCAAAAGCAGGAACACAGTTGTGCAAATCAGTGCAGAGTTCTTCATTGTTGTTGGTTTTTATTGCTAAACAAGGTAAAAAGGCTCGACCCATGTCTTTTGAAGAAGCATACGTCCGCTCATCATAAAAAGATCCTTCGTTTCTCTCAGGATGACATTCTAATTTTAATCAGTACTGTCATGTCCATTAGGCGCAGGAAGCATCTATTCCAATTCATCATTTAGGAAATTCCATGCTGGGTTCAGATCATTTATCAAATCTTCTTTTTTAGACCGCTTCCATCCTTTGATTTCCTTTTCACGGTCGATTGCATGCTGAACGTATTGGAACCGTTCCCAAAAAATCAAATTGAAGCAATTGTACTTTCCAGCGAAGGATTTCCCCCCATTTTGTGCATCCAACTTATGCTGCTCCATCCTAGTCCTTAGATCATTCGTCATTCCTGTGTAGAGAACTGTCTTCAACTTATTTGTTGCTATGTACACAAAGTAGTTGTGGCTCATACTTTTCGAAGATACTGCAAAGTTAAAAATGGTAGAGATCCTTCGGTGCCCTCAGGATGACATTCCAGAGAAAATTGATTATCAAAGCCCGATCGAGCTGTCATGCTGACCTGTCCGTCCGTTCAGGCGGGCGAAGGAAGCATGTATTCCGATTTCAAAAAAAATGACTGCAGTTTTAAAAGATCCTTCGGTACCCTCAGGATGACATTCCAGAGAAAATTGATCATCAAAGCCCGATCGAGCTGTCATGCCGACCTGCCCGTCCGTTCAGGCGGGCGTAGGATGCATCTCTTAAAAAGTATGAAACTGCGGGTCTGATCTATCCCTTCCCCTTCAATTTTTTCATGATGTCGTCGAGGTTTCCAACATCTTGAAAAGTGATACCTTCTGGTATTTTGAATTTTTCAGCAGGAACATTCCCCTCGGTAATTGAGGTTGCAACGATGTTCATTTGCATTCCCATGTTGAGTTCTGTTTTCAATGGAATGGATTTCCAGACCCAGGTTTTACTTCCCATATGTTTGATTTCCCATACGTCGCATTCCCTGTCCAGTACCTGCTCTGTCCCTATCTTCTCACCACCCATCTCTTTCATCATTTTCTCACCTATTTCCTCCATATCCTGATCCTCAAGCCCATCAAACATCGTATTCTCCACTTTCGTCCCAGTATTTGTTGCAAGGTCGATGCTGTAGATCATTTTACCCTCCATGATGGTAATTGAACTGTTCTTCTGCGTAAATCCACCAATATTCAATTCTGCCTCAGTGTATTTAGCTTCTCTGTATCCCCAGTCATCAAAATAGACCGTTTCCTTACCGGACTGAGCTCCGCTCAGTTCAAATTCGATAATTCCTGATTTGATCCCGTAGCGCTTAAACTCCTGCTCTGGATGAATGGTGAAAAAGGAGGAGGATACGATTAAAATAGAGAGTAGTAATACTTTCATGGAAATTGGATTATGGTGATACCTCAGCTAGCTAAAGATAGGCGATAATCAACTATTCTTCATCTCTACGAAAGCGATTCCACAAGCGATTCCAGAATTTTTATCGAATCGGCACCGAAATCTTTGTTTGATCCCAGCTGAGTGTCAATACGGGGTTACCACCTTCTTCCTCGAAAGCAATGGTGAACTGCTCTATAACGTCCGGAGTAGTTTCTACAGGGATATCAATAGTCAACGCATCGTATTCCGCCTCTCGGCTAGCACCATTTCTACCTACACCCCAATCATATTGTTTGTCATTGAATATTACTTTCCAAGACTCTGGCCCTGGAATAGTCCAAAGCGTGTACTTGCCAGCTTTAAGTGACCTCCCACCGATGGTTAAATCAGATTTCGTTTCGAAAGTGGTCGCCTCATTGGCACCAGTCCTCCAAACTTGTCCATATGGCTCAAGAGAGCCAAAAATTACTCTCCCTTTTTTGTACGGACGATTGTAGAAAACTTCCAGATCATAGCTGGTCTTCTGGTATTGGACAACGTCTTCGGGGCTGTGCTGTTTGGTTGAGTAGATGATGTACTGATACCCAGCAAATCCGACAACAAGGAGCGATACGATAATTATTGAAAATATTTTAAAGATCTTTTTCATAGGATGGATTAATACGAATGATTCGTGTCTTGGTTTATTTAAAGGAGGAAGATCGGAAATTATTTCTTAAGTTTATTTTCATGAATAAAGAGGAGGCAAAAGAAATTCTACTTTCCATGACGGAGAACCCCAGCTTGATACGCCACGCAAGAACGGTTGAACTGGTCATGGAAGCGTACGCAGAGAAATTTGATGAAGACCCCGTAGAGTGGGCAGTAACCGGGATGCTGCACGACGCGGATTATGATAAATACCCAGAAGAGCACCCGAATAAGATTGTTTCTTTACTGCGAGAAAGGGGGGAGGAGAAAATTGCGCATGCTATTTCTGCACATTATACCAAATGGAACGTGTCATACGATACGCTGCTAGACAAAGCCTTGCTGGCCTGTGATGAATTAACTGGTTTTACGATAGCATGCTGTCAAGTACGTCCCGAGGGTGTTGAAACGCTGACTGCTAAATCAGTTAAGAAAAAACTGAAGCAGAAGAGCTTTGCTGCCAAGGTTGAGCGAGATGAGATTGAAAAAGGTGTGGAGCTCATGGAAGTTGACCTGACCGAGCATATCACCTTCATCATCGAAGTCTTGAAGAAAAATAAGACGGAGCTAGAGATTTAGCGTTGGCTTGACCAATTCTCTTGCTGGTAGCGAGGCATGAATGCTATCGACTCCAACAGTGCCATGATAGTTTCCCATAGCATTATCAATGAAAATACCAATTTGACCTTTACCCTGTCCATTCAAGGTGACGGGGCCACAATCTCCATCAGCCAGGCAAACCCAGGCAGACCCACCAGGATAGCTTTGTTTGAGCGAGGTGACTTTGTTCTTTCCGAGTTGATTCACCACATAGCTACCCATCCGACCAGAGCCTTCACTAATGATGTTATGCAAGTTTCCTGTTAGCGCTACGAAAAAATTGTTGGGGTAGCTTTTGATGTCTTCTAATAATCTGTTTGCCATCACGAGATCCCGATTGCTGGACCCCTCGTCGTCGAGAAAGGCAATATCAACTCTCTCGCCATTTTCCCGTGCCGAACGTACCGATTCTATGAGCTGAAAAATGGATTGACTTGCTCTTCCATCCTGATAGTCGCGCGACCAAAAATTTAGTGAAAGGAACGTTCTTCTCGCCTCGATCGACCCGTTCGAGTTGAGGTATTCATCTACGTGTAATTGATCCGACTGAGGTAGCTCTAGTCCGATGGTCACCCGCAAATTCTTTCCTAAAGCATTGCAGGCGATTTGTTCAACGAATGCTGGCCCTTCCTCAGTACCGTGGATTTCTCCAAGGAGAATCACCTGCCCAGATTTCAAAAAAGGAGCTACTCCTGAAATTGGACTGCACGTTTCTGTGCAGCTGGAGAGACCAACTGTGAAAATCGCAAGGAAGAAAAAATTCTTTTTAAGCTTCATAAAACTCAACGTAGATGTTACTGGGATTAGTTGATACGCTAATAAGGTCGGAGAGGTTGGTTATTTAAAAGTTAAAGGTGACGAACGGAACCTAAAGGGATGATTTGGTTACAGTTTGGTTGACTTGTAAAGCTTGTGGTTGCGTATTGCTTTTGCTAATTCTTCGTCTGTCATGTAGAACTTATCAATAAAAGAGGCGCCGAAACTTTCAAAAAGCTCCTTGCACGATGGGTCGTTTCGTACATACCAGGCATACTGATAAATCTGACTTCCAAGGCCGTGATAAACTGGCATTAGATCCGTACTACGTTCGTGTTTTGCCCGAAAATCTTCGCTTACGAGATACATCAGTCCCCACTTTGCAATTTGCCAGGTGGAAAGCTGGTGGTAGTACGCAACATGTCCTAGTTCGTGTGCGAGAATTCCAACTTGAGAATCAAAGGGTAGCGAGCGAAGCAAGATCTCGTCAAAAGGAGTGTCATGAGCATCATTGAGATAGATAATGTACTTCCGGTTCTTTCCTGAGCCAAGAAGACTGATAAAATCAAAATTCGATTCCATTGGAGCACCGCCTGGGATCAATTGCATGTCAATCTCAACACCTTTGAGCTGTGGGTATGCTGCATAAGCAAGGAGTGCAGCAATTTCAAATCCTTTCGGTAGCCCCTTATTCATTCCAACCACTTTTCTGAGACTGTCCTCGTTGAAGGTGAGAAGTGACAACGAGTCTGGGAAAACGTAGATGCCCGTTTGCGTATCATATTGCATAGGATCTACTTGCTGAACAAGTATGGAGACGATAAGAAGGCTCAAGGCAGCTACCAGTCCCAGGAGTGCTTTTTTTAAAATTTTCACTTGCTAAGCGATTCATTTAACCGTTTCCAAATTTCATCCATCCAGAAGTCATGTTCAGGTTTTAACAGACAAGATCGAAGGCAGGTTAGATACTCGGAATTAATTTCAAAGGTCGCATTTTCTAACATAGCCGTAGGGTATTTGTAGAGTGATAGGTACAGCTTGTTCTCTTCTGCTTTTTTGAACAGCTCATTTGCTTTTTCACCCATTTCCTGAGTGTTCTCACCATTCATTCCCCATACTACAATATCTATTTCTGGTTTTACGATGGGAAAAAACGAATCGCTTTCGCTCAATTTCTGATAGAGATTCAACGCAGCACTTCTTGATTTGGCGAGATCCTTGCTAAACTCACCACCTTTCACTGGAGGGAGCATTTTATGTGTAGCCCAAAGCCCGACGGCAGATGCGCCAGCGCGCGAGCATTCCAAGCTAATCTCTCCCAGATGAAGTTCGTTAGAAGTGTAATAGGTGTAAGGAGAATCATGCAGGTAGTACTTGGCAACGGAAGGGTCTTTAAAAAGAATACAGCCACAACCATAAGGTTGCAATCCGTGTTTGTGCGGATCAATTACAATACTATCTACCTGATCAAGCAAACGATATTTCTCGGCAGTGTGAGGTTCTAAATTGTCTACCAACCCAAAATACCCGCCGTATGCCGCATCCGCATGAATTCTGAAATCGTATTGCTTTTGAAGGTTCAGAATCTCGTCTAGCGGATCTACCGAGCCAATGCCTGTGGTGCCCATCGTGCAAACAACCGTGCCCACATTTCCTTTCTTTAATTTTTCCTCTAAATCCGTCAGATCCATTCTGGAAAAACGATCGGTCTTTACTTTTTCGAAATTTAGCTGCAGCACGCCCGAAATTCGCTCGTGTGTATAGTGTGACTGATTCGAAGCCAGGATGAGTTTATCAGGATGTATCTGGCCTGCCACCCAAAGGCCTTCAAGGTTTGCCATGGTTCCGCCACTCGTGAGGTGTCCAAGATGCTGTTTTAGTCCAAACATTTTAGCTAGATCCGCAACAACCTCTTTTTCCATCGGAGAACTGGCTTTGCTGCCGTCCATTGCATGATTGTTTGGATTGATCCACATTGCGAGCATATAGGCTGCTCGGGCGATTGGGTGCGGCGGCTTTAGCATTTGCCCGGCAAATAGCGGATGGAAATACGGGTAGTTGTCCTGCATTTTTTCCGCTACTTCCTGTAGAACTCCTTCCATTTTGTCTGAATCAAACGATTGGTTAAGTGATGGTAAATCAAACCCACTCTCCAGTTTATTCAGTGCATTCTTTAGTAGTTCTACGGATTCTTTCTCTAAAATCATAATAGCAGGATTTATCTCGTCGATGAATTTGGTCAATTATCTGCCAAAAATCGGCCATTTATCGAATGATTTAAATTAATTCAATTCTTTACCCCACCTTCGAAGTATAAACCGCCACATAATGACCATAGCCACTTATAATTCTGACAGCCAACAATACCCAAAAGGGTTTGACGATAAGTTATTTACAAAGAAGATGCTGCATCGAATTCTAACGCACTGCAAAGGAAAGCGAGAGTTTGATATGGAAGGGGTGATGTTTGAAATCTACAACGATATCTACCCCTCTAAGGCTTAAAGCCATTCCACTTTAGCTTCGATTGGTTTTTTAGTTATGATCCTATCGCTCGATTCACAATAGCCTAGGTAAAAGAACCCCAGACACGTCTCATTTTCCTTTAGATCTACAAATTCACCGAGGTGCTTAACTAGAGACGGCGAGCTCCAATACCCACCTAATTCATACTGACTGCAAGAAATCCAAATATTTTGCACTGCGCAGGCAACAGCAGCCACCTCTTCCCATTCAGGAATACGTTCTTCGGGATCTCGATGCATAATAATAACTATCACAGCTCCTGCACAAGCAAAATTGTTTTTCGTTTTCTGGTACTTAGCTTCTGAAAATTCAGTGGTTACTTCCTTGTATTTATCAGCCATGAAGTTACCTAACTTACTTTTTTCTTCATTCATAAAAACCTTGAACCGCCAAGGTTCAGTAAGCCTATGTGTGGGCGCATGATTGGCATTTTCAAGAAGCTCTTCTATGATTTTCTTGGGGATTGCCTTATCTATGTATTGACGAGGATATACTGACTTGCGAGCACGTATAACCTGATTTATCTGACTCACTTCCACTAATTCAATTTAAATAATGAATAAATCTAAGAACATTTTAATCACCGGAGCCTCCACTGGCATTGGGTACGATCTTGCAAAAGTCTTTGTTGGCGCAGGATATACAGTGTTTGGAAGTGTACGAAATCAGTCCGATGCAGCCAGGCTGCGAGAAGAGTTAGGAGCTGGCTTTCAAGCGCTGGTCTTTGATGTGACCAATCACAAATCAGTGGATGAGGCAGCAGTGAAATTAGGTGAGAAGGTTGGGAGTGAAGGTTTAGGAGGGTTGATCAACAATGCTGGAATTGCGGTAGGTGGACCCTTCATGGATGTAGATATCGAGGAGTTTAGATACCAGTTTGAAGTCAATGTTATTGGGCTGGTCAAGGTTACGCAAGCTTTCTTGCCTTTGTTGGGAGCACGAGGTGTTCATGGCTCTTTGCCTGGGAAGATCATTCAAATCTCATCAATCGCTGGAATAGTCGCGATGCCTTTTCTATCACCTTACGTTGGATCAAAACACGCAGTAGAAGGAATTTCTCAGAGTTTAAGGCGAGAACTGCAGTTGTATGGGATTGATGTAGTAGTAGTTGGTCCTGGTGCTATAAAAACACCTATTTGGAATAAAGGCGCTAGTGATGAGCTGAATTCGAAATATAGCAGTTCCCCATTTTTTAAGTCTTTGGGTATTTTCCAACGTGAATTTGTGGGCAAGGCTGTTAGAAATGCCTGGACAGCCGAAAAACTGGCTCAGAATATTTTGTCTGTATTCGAAAAATCTAAACCAAAAACCAGGTACTCTTTTGTTCCTCAGTGGTTTCAAAATTCGTTTTTACCAAGATTGCTCCCTGCCAGAACCCTTGATAAATTCATTCAGAAGAACTTAAAATTGTACAAGAAATGAAATTTGGAGGAGTTGAGAATCCAGAATCGGTAGATTTCACCTTACCAAAAGATCATCCAGGAACTGCCAATGTCCTGAAAGAAGGGACTGATTTAAAAGCTGTTTTCGTTGGCTGTGCGAAGTGGAATAAGCAAGATCTGAAGAAATTCTACCCTCGTGGCACGAAAGATGAACTGACCTATTACGCTACCCAGTTTAATTCAATAGAGCTCAATGCGACCTTTTACAATCATTTTAGTGAAGAGCAAATGCTGAAATGGGTTGAAAAGACACCGGATGATTTCAAGTTTTTCCCGAAGGTGCATCAGATGGTTAGTCACATCAAGCGACTAAATAATGTGGAAGAACCGATAGAGTACTATACGTCGAACATTCGAACGCTTGGTGGAAAGCTGGGAATGTGTTTCTTGCAACTTCACGATAATTTCAAACCTCAAAACATGGATCGACTGGTTACTGCTGTTGAGTACTGGCCAAAGGATATTCCACTGGCGATTGAGCTTCGAAATACGGAATGGTTCAATGATGAAGATGTCGCAAACGAGGTGTACAACCTGTTTGAGAAAAATGGAATTTCCAACGTGATCACCGATACAGCAGGTCGCCGGGATTTGTTGCACATGAGACTCACTTCGCCAGACGTTTTTGTTCGTTACGTTGGAGCAAACCACGAAAGCGACTATACCAGAATGGACGATTGGCTGAAGCGTCTGGACAAGTGGAAAAAGGCAGGCATGCGAAACCTATACTTTTTTGTGCATCAAAACCTGGAAAAAGAGTCTCCTGTCTTATCAGCCTATTTCATTGAAAAGCTGAACAAGAAATTCAAACTTGATCTGAATGTGCCTGAGGGTATAGCTTGATGTTACTAGGAAAAGGGAAAGGCCAGTTTCGCAGAACCGACCGCAAGTCATCCTGAATTTATTTCAGGATCTTCCATATAAAGGTTCGAAGATTCTGAAATAAATTCAGAATGACTTTCTGGCTAGAAATTCATCAACTATCTCTTTTGAGATCTCCGTTGTTTCATGCGATTCCTCATTTGTTCCCTGTGCAATTTCCTTCTCGCATGCATTTTCTTTCTTACCACGGCTAGCTTCGCCACCTGATTTTGCGTAAGTACTCCTTGCAGTTCGGCGTCCTTTTGGTCAACAAGGTCCGCCATTGCGCGCATTTTCTCACTCCTTGTTTTGGACTCATCAGTTCTGATGTTTTGGATTTCAGGCCTGTATTTTTCTCGAAGATCGCTTAACTGCTCCGACTGCTCATCTGTCAGATCCAATCGAGCTTTGATTGCGTGCCTTTTTGATTCAAATCGTTCGTTTGTCTGTTGGTTATCCTGTGCAACCAAGACGTTCACAGCTACCAATATGCCTAGTACGATAATTAATTTTTTCATTGTTGTGTCGTTTGAGTCCTTTGACAATGAAAAAGGAGGAAGGTTTAATGAGTCTCGAAAACATCAGTATTCGTCAATAGATTTTGTTTTATTGAAAACAATTGAAGAATCCTCCCCTAAATCCTCTAAAGTGGACTTTCGTTCTCCCCTTCAGGGGATGGGGGTGTTTTTGAAATCACGAAAAATCTTTTCTTATTCCGTTTAAACCAACCTTTTTTTTAGAGGAAGAAAGGATGTCAGTATCTCTAAAAATTATTCGAAACGCATGTGTTTTACAGAGTCTCCTGAATTTCTAAGCTCAACCAACGAGTCAATGCCAATTTCCAAGTGATTTGTTACGAACTTGGTAGTCACTTTTTTATCACTTTCCGAAGTTTTGACACCCTCGGGAACCATTGGGTTGTCTGAAACCAAGAGAAGCGCTCCTCGGGGAATTTTGTTTGCGAATCCGACCGTGAATAATGTGGCAGTTTCCATGTCAATAGCAGAGGCCCGAATAGACCTGAGGTACTCTTTGAATTCTTCATCATGTTCCCATACACGTCTATTCATGGTGTATACGGTACCTGTCCAGTAGTCAAAACCTTTGGCCTTGATCACGTGAGAAATTGCTCGTTGTAAGCGGAAAGATGGGAGCGCTGGCACCTCAGAAGGAAGATAGTCGTCTGATGTTCCTTCTCCCCGAATCGCAGCAATCGGAAGGATAAGGTCTCCAAGTTTGTTCGCTTTTTTTAACCCCCCGCACTTGCCTAAAAACAAAACAGCTTTCGGAAAAATTGCGGAAAGAAGATCCATTACAGTCGCAGCAAGAGCACTACCCATGCCGAAGTTGATAATCGTGATGTCATCGTGAGTGGCCGTTTGCATAGAGCCACCTTCACCTTTTATCTCCACTCCGAATTTTTCGGAAAACATCTTCACATAGTTGGGGAAATTGGTAAGGAGTATATAACTGCCAAATTCTTTTAGTGCTGTGCCAGTGTACCGTGGTAACCAATTGTCAACTATCTGTTTCTTCGTTTTCATGTCTGCAAATTTAATTGAGAATTAACTGAACCAAAATATGATGGATTAATGACTGTCTAGGTGCTTGTTTTAATAAAAACTGCAATTACGAATAAAATAATGTAACTATTTTTACTGCAATTACGAATAATATAGCAATATGAAAAAAACTAAGCTTGGTGAGTTTGAAGAATTAGTGCTTCTCACGGTTGCCGTCCTCGGGGAGGAGGCATATGGAGTAGAGATCAAAAGGGAACTGGAAAACAGACTCAACGATACGCTGAGTGTTGGCTCTATACAGTCTGCGTTAAAGCGGATGGAGCAGAAGGGGTTTCTCACTTCAGCATTTGGAGAGGCAACAGGAAAACGTGGTGGCAAGCGTAAGCGAATCTATTCCGCGACACCTTATGCACACCAGGTGTTGAAGGAAATGAAAGACATACGATCTCAGCTTTGGGAAGCAATACCGCAACCAGTTACAAGTTTTCAGGGAATATGAAATCGAAGCAATTAATGTTACCAATAGAAGAGACTGTAACTATTAACCCAGTTGAAACATTAAGGAGTGAATGAAAAAGGTAGCAATTACAAGCCCTCCTAAATGGCCGCTTGCTCTTCTTCGGATCTTTGTCAAAACTGAGTATCGCGAGGAAATTGAAGGAGATATGCAGGAGGTATTCGAGGACAATCTTGAGTTGTTCTCGCCGAGAAAGGCTCGAAGAAAATATGTATGGGAAACGGTAAAACTCTTAAGGCCAGTACTCACGAGAAGATTAGAAGGAACTCAAAAACTCAACAACTACGGTATGATAAAAAATAATCTACGGATTGCCTTTCGCAGTCTGATCAAACAAAAGGAATATTCCGCAATTAACGTGTTTGGATTGACGGTAAGCATGGCTGTGAGCATGATTATTATTTTGTTTCTCATCGACCAGGATCAGATGGACGAGCATAATCCTGATGCCGACCAGATTTATAGAGTTCTTACAGAATATGATGATGATGTAAAAGAGCGAGTTGTGACATCGGCCACTTCACCATTTGAGCTAAGACAATTGTTGGAATTCAATGTTGATCAAGTGGAATCAGCATGGAAGTTTTTCGGTGACTGGTGCCGAGTCGGAGTTCTGCAAAGAAGTGCAGTGGCAAACGCCAACGTTCAACACGCAGGCGATAAAGTTCTACCAGAATTATGGCGCGTTTTCCAAAGAGAAAGAACGCTTTTTCCTAGCTTTAGACACGTAAGAGGTCTAAGAAGTATGAGCAACAAAATAAAGGTCTGTGTCATTCAGGACAGTCCCGTCTTTTTCAACAAGGAGAAGACATTAGAAAAAGTTAGTGAACTGACTACTAAGCACGCCTCAGAGGGCTGCGAACTTGTCGTCTTTCCTGAAACTTTTGTACCAGGATATCCCAGAGGGTTTCACTTTGGGACGAAAGTAGGGAGTCGGTCCCCGGAAGGACGAGACTTGTACGCTACGTATTATGAAAACAGCTTTGACTTGGCGAGCGATGATTTGACAAAACTGGAGAAGCTTTCCAGGTCACTGCAGGTCTACCTTGCCATTGGAGTGACTGAGAAACAAAGCGGAAACGGAACGCTTTACTGCTCTTTTCTTTACATCTCTCCAGTTGACGGTTTATTGGGAGTGCACCGCAAAATAAAGCCAACTGGCAGCGAACGTGTCATTTGGGGAGAAGCAGGAGGAGAGGCTTTAGTAACATTCGACACGAAGATTGGAAAACTGGGTGGATTGATTTGCTGGGAAAATTATATGCCTTTGGCTCGTCAGTCAATGTATGAGAAAGGAGTGGAGATTTATTTGGCGCCAACTGCGGACTCTCGGGACAACTGGACTGCTACTATGAAGCACATAGCCTTAGAAGGCAGATGCTTTGTTTTAGGGTGCAATCAATATTTTACCAAGTCAATGTACCCAGATGAGTACCAATCATTGGTTGATGAACCTGAAGAACTATGTCGGGGTGGGAGCGTGATTGTTTCCCCCATGGGAGAAGTTCTGGCTGGACCACTATTCGGAGAGGCAGGAGCCTTAATTGCAGAGCTTGATCTGAGTGATGTCACAAGGAGCAAGCTGGACTTTGACGTGATAGGCCACTATGCCCGACCAGATATCTTCAAGTTCAGTACTGTTGATCAGCCAGATATTAAAAAGGAATCGAAGAGCTAGATTTGAGAAGACATGCAACAACCTGAAATTGTAGAGGTCGCTGACAGAACATTGATAGCCACTAGAATGACGATGTCTCTTTCGAAAAATCGAACACGTGAATTGTGGCAGGAATTCAGGCCCAGAGCTAAGGAAATCCTAAATCGAGTAGGTACCGATTTCTTTTCCATTCAGCACTACCCTGATAATTTCAGCATGGCGGATTTTCGTCCTCATACGATTTTTGAAAAACTAGCTGGAATTGAAGTGGAAAATCATGCATTAATTCCAGACGGAATGGAGGCATACACACTAGCAGGTGGTAAATATGCTGTGTTTACACATCATGGGCCAGCGACAACTGCTGCGAAAACCTTTCAGTATATTTATGGTGTTTGGATTCCAAATTCAGCATATGAACTTGATCGTCGAGATCAATTCGAAGTCTTAGGTTCAGACTACCGACCCGATGATCCCAATGCGGAGGAGGAGGTGTGGATTCCAATAAAGTAAAATCTATAAATCGTACATCTCGTACTATTGTAAATGCAATTTGAGATTTCGCCGATTCAACTCGTTACGATTTGTGCGGTCATCAATGGTTTCGTTTTCGCTTTTCTGCTTTTTGAAAAGAAGGAGAATCGCAAAGCCAATCGATTTCTTTCACTAATGATTTTCTGTATGTGCCTGACATTTACACCGTATATGTTAGATACATCGATCTGGCATACTCATCGCTGGCTAGCATGGCTGCCTTTTTCACTTTCGTACTGGATAGGTCCAGCTTTCTATTTTTATATCAAAACATTGACCAATGCTGGTTTTGAATTCAAAACGAAAGACCTGTGGCATTTCTCTCCAATCATTTTAAACTACATCCACAGTATCTATCATGGACTTACAGGAGAGAGAAATCCGTGGATCTGGTTTCATTATTTTTCTGAATACCTGGAATCGATGGCCATTGTTTCGATCGTGATTTACATGATGATTTCATATCGAAAAATAGTCACTTACCAACGGTCTCTCCTAGACAATGTATCCAATACTGAGGAGATAGACTTAAGGTGGATTCGGCGTCTCATAATAGTAGTAGTGTTTTCGTTTGTGCTCATTCTTGTGTTTTTAACTATCAGCTCTGGTATAAGTGGAAAGTACAATTTGGATAAATGGGACGGTTCCAGATCAATGATTCTGTTGATTTATGCAGGCATACTCTACTGGATTAGTATTAGCGGGTTTAAACAGACCCAGACGCTAAGGATCTCTACTTCAAACGTACTGCCACCTTCGTCGGAGGATTCAAGCCAGAATTCTGAAGTAATTCAAAGACTGAAGGATGTCATTGAAACCCAGAAGTTGTACACCAACTCAGAGTTAGGTCTAATGGATCTAAGTAAAACTGTTGAAATTTCACCTCGTGCAATCTCTGATGCTATCAATCAGGAGCTAGGGAAAAACTACTATCAGTTTATAAACGAATATCGGGTGCAAGAAATGAAAGAAAAGCTGAAAGATTCGTCGCTTACTCATCTCAAAATTTTCAGCCTAGCAGTAGACTCTGGATTCAATTCAAAGGCGAGCTTTAACAGAGTGTTCAAAACCTATACAGGATACACTCCAAAGGAATTTAGATCTCAGAATTCTTAGTAAAAAACGAGTTTTGAGACATCAATACCAGTAGTGAGACCTTTCGAAACCTTGTTCCTTCTAATTTGATCAAAATTCAAAAATCAAAAGGAACATGAAAACAATTTTAATTATTGCCTTGGGAATCTTGGCTTCAACTTCACTAAGGGCTCAATCCATTAAGGATCTTGATTTTCTCATCGGATCATGGGATGTCCTGGAAACGATCTATCCCGGAACCGACCGAGCATATCAGGAAAAAGGAACAAGAGTCTGTGAATACTACCTGAATGGAAGTTTCATCAAATGTGAATCTTCGACGGTAGTTTCCACAAGTGGTAAAAAGCGTTTCTACGCATACATCATCAATTACGATAGTAGGGAAGATTGTTTTAGAGCTACAAATTTCGCCAATGATTTCCCGCTGCAAGGTCAATTCAAGTGGTTCTTAGATAAGGAGAACGAACAAATTCTTGCAATCACTCCTAAGAATGTAATTGAAGATCGATTTTTCCGTGGGACAATTTCATATGCAGATAAGAATAAGCTGATTTGGAATGGTTGGTCTAGCAAATTCTTGGAAGACAAGGAATGGAAGCAAGTCTTTAATGATGTAGCAACAAAACAATAAACAAAATGAAGACAATAGTAATATCAGCGATGCTGATGATCCTAAACAGGTTCTCGAAAAACATGAGAAGAATACTAATAACTGTATGTACATTAATTGTATCAACTACTATTGATGCACAATCAATAAAGGATCTTGATTTTCTTGTTGGATCCTGGAAAGTTAGTGAGGTGGTTTTTCCTGGATCAGACAGAGAATATATCGAAACTGGAGCGCGGGTTTGTGGATACTATCTTGGTGAGAGCTACATAAAATGAGAAACGAACGGGATTAGAAAGGGAAAAGAGAGAAGCTATACGTTCCTTTTTAATTACGAGAAATCGGAGGACAGATTCAGACTCATCAAGTTGAGTAGTGATTACGAGTCATACAGCATCAAGTCTTGGAAAATCGATGAGGATTTACAGATCGTTTTTGAGGAAGATATTTCTGGAGAGCAGTTCATAAGTGATATTTCATTTGAGGACCGGAATAAGTTGATTTGGAGGGGTTGGTCTCCAAAAAACGGAGGGAACCCTGAGTTGCAACTGATTTTCAGCGAAACCGCAATAAGACAATGAAAGTGATCTATTCAATATTCGTAGTTTCTATTCTAGCTAGTTGCTCAACAGAGTCACAAACGAGCAACCTGCCAATTATGGGAGACCTTCCTCTGGGTGTTCACGGTGTTGGCTTTAAAACGCTTTTCACTCACGACGAAACTAGAAACGCTGTTCCGTATGCTGATTGGCAGGGCGCGATGATAAATAATCATCTTGAAGAGAAGGGGCGGCAGTTTCAAATTAATATTTGGTATCCAGCCCAGGCTGGTTCAGGTACTAGTTTGACGTTTGAGCACTACATACATCTCATGGGTAGTGAGACCAATTTTGATTTGACTGAAGAGCAAAAAAAGTTTGGTGAGCAGCTCTATATAACTCAGACGAATGAGTTGGGTGCAGAAGGTAAATTCACCAAAGAGGAATTGGGCAGGTTAACACAGTTGGAAGTGTTAGCACAGCTTGATGCCGAAGCGGAGCCAGGCAAGTTTCCAGTTGTTGTTCTTCCCAATGGAAGCAGCACAGCAAACCATAGTATCACGGCAGAGTTCCTTGCAAGCCACGGGTACGTTATCGTCGGGTTTGCTCCAAAAGGGAGATTCTCATCCGTTTTCGAGGTCTCCACTATTGGATTAGAGACCGCGGTTGATGATCTGGAGTTTGTGCTTGGAGTAATTAGCAAATTGCCCAACGCGGATATGGATCGAGTTTCTCTTGTAGCTAATGCCATTTACTCCTCTGTCTGTGCATCTGCAGTTTGTAAAAATCCTAAGATTAACTCGTTGGTTAGCATTGAGGGTGGCTTGCCTAGTAATTTCGAGCAACAGCTTTTAAAGGGATCAGCTTTTTATGCGCCAGAAAATTTCGTGATTCCTTCCCTGTTCCTTTATGCACCGCACCCAAGCATTGATCCCAAGCACACCTTTCATTTGATAAATTCACGCAGGCATTACGCACATCTACCAAATATGTCTGAGTATGCTGTGTTGAATTACGGGATGTTTGACTCAATTATTCCAGATATCATCGGAGCACATGAAGGCGGTACACAAAGGGGATTCGAAATGTGCAACAAAGTACTACTTAGGTTCTTGAATAAATATATGAAAGAAAGTGAAATGGAGATTTTTGACAAAGAATTTCTCATGAGTGCGACAGGTATCATCGACACCACTTTTGTTCTTGAAGCATTGCCTCATGCCCCAAACATCGCTGCTATGAAGGAAATATTCGTGAAGAATGGATTTCCAGCCATCGACAGCATATATCAAGAGCTGAAGAGTACGGGAAATCCCCAACCGTTCTCAACATCGTTGATTATTGACCTGAGGCGATGGCTTGGTTGGGGTTCAGATCCAGAAAATACGGCAAGACGCGACCTGTACGAATTGGCGTTTGATAGTTATCCCGAATCTTCGCTCGTCAATTATTACTTAGCACTATACTCAATGCGAACAGGGAATTCTTTGAAGGCTTCAAAGCACTATAAAAAAGCAATTGAATTGCTTGAGGTTGATAGGGATCCGCTATTGGATTTTGCTGAAAGAAATAGAATTAGGACAAATTCTCAAAAAGCACTGGAAGATCTGGGATGATTTCTTTTTGGTTAACTTTCAAGGAAGTAATCAAACCCCTTCTCATGAAAACCTTCCTCATAGCCTTTTTATTGATCTTTAGCCTGACCTCTTGTAGCCAGGAGTCTGGCCAAATCGTGACAACAGGACCTGAGAACGGAACCTTGATAGTTGTTGGGGGAGGTCGCTTTGTTCCTGAGATCATGGACAGATTCATAGAGCTAGCTGGCGGTGCTGATGCTAATATTGTGGTAATCCCAACAGCAGCGGGACGCGATGAGTACGACGAAGATGACATAAAAAAGTCCTGGAAAGAACTGGGTGCCAACAATGTCACCGTAAGACATACGACTAGCAAAGAAGTTGCTAATTCAAATGAGTTCACAGCTCCCATAAAAGAAGCGACTGCTGTGTGGTTCGGTGGCGGTCGCCAATGGCGGCTGGTAGATTCTTACAAAGACACGGAGACCGAAAAGTTATTTTGGAAAATTTTGGAAAATGGAGGTGTGATTGGCGGATCTTCTGCCGGAGCTACCATTCAGGGTTCATACCTGGCTAGAGGGGATACGAAGAGCAATCAGACCATGATGGGCGACCATGAAGAGGGATTTGGTTTCATCAAGAACATTGCAATCGATCAGCATGTGTTAGCTCGAAACAGGCAATTCGACCTGTTTGACATTCTGAAGAAACGACCCGAACTTCTTGGAATTGGGCTGGACGAAAAAACCGCCATCGTTGTGCAGGGCGATCAGTTTGAGGTCATAGGTGAAAGTTATGTGCTAATCTATGACCAGTCGTTCTGGTCACGAGAGGGTAGCGATCTCAAAAACCTACCACCGAGCAATCAACAATTCTACTTTTTGAGGGAGGGGGATCGGTACGATATGCGGAAGAGAAAGCTTATTGAGGATTAAAAATCCAGTGCTCTCAGTTAGATAGGAAATTTCGATTCAAGAATCTCCCATTTTTTATTGTATTTTGATAGTAGGTAAAGACAATGAACAAGCTTGAGAAGTACTTTTTGGAACTGCTACCAGGGATTGATATCACACCCATGGTTGATGCTTTCTCCGTTCAAAAGCATCTAAAAAAGGGAGATCAACTAGTTGCACCAGGCCAGAGAGCTTCATTTCTAGCATTCATTCACAAAGGGGCGTTTCGTGTTTACTATTATGATGGAAAGGGAAATGAGGTGACTACTTGGTTTTCATTTGAGGGAATGTTCATCGCAGATCTGCCTGCATACTATAATGAAGAAGCTGCAAATCAGCATATTGAGGCGATCGAAGAAAGTGAATTATATGTTGTTCAAAAGGAACAACTGGAGAAACTATACCAAAAACATCCTGCGTTCCAAACCTTTGGGCGTCGTTTTGCGGAAAGAGGTATGGTCAAGGTTATGGATAGAATGAGATCACTTCAAACAAAACCGGCGGAACAACGATATCTAGAGTTGTTAGCTCAACCGCAATTCATGCAGAAGATTCCACTTAAGTATTTGGCTAGCTACCTAGGAATTACAGATACTTCTTTAAGCCGAATCAGGAAACAGATCTTATGACACTTGTCATTTGACAAGAAAATACTACTTAAGTCTCATCTTGCCATATGGTAAGAAATCTTGCTCGTAGAACATGAATTTTTGTGCAAAACAAAAACTGAAGTTATACGATGTACAATCATGAATTATATCCGTTTGAAAGTAAATGGGTTGAAATTGAAAATCATAAAATTCACTACGTTGACGAGGGACAAGGACAAGTGCTGCTTTTTAGCCATGCAGCTCTGGGGTCATCCTTTATGTTTCGACGATTTATTCAGATCTTAAGTAAAAATCATCGATGTATTGCGCTTGACTATCCTGGTTTTGGATTGTCTGAAGGGAAAGCTGAATGTGAATACACGGTTGCCAGTCAATGCCGAATTCTAGGGCTATTTATTGGGAGGTTGAGACTAGAGGATATTATTGCTCTGGGTCACGATACCGGTGGACCATCACTTTTCAAAGTTGCTACAGACTATCCAGAGTTGTTTAGGGGATTGATTCTTACAGATACAATCATTTTTCCCACCATGGAATATGGCAGAATTCATAGGATGTTAAATATCCTCGGGTCTCGGGCTGTTCGATTTGTGAATAGATATACCAATTTTCTCGTAAGATTGACTTTTAACAAAGGTGTGGTGACAAGGAGCCTGTCGGCAGAGGAAAGGAAGCAGTACCACGATTTGTTTAATACGCATCAAAAGAGAGAGCGGATTATTCAAATGCTCTCAAGCTTGAGGCAGCAATCGGATCATATGAAAATTGTTAAAAAGGGATTTGAAACTGAACTAAATGGAATTCCCACCTTGCTGATTTATGGAGAAAAGGATCCTGTTACTGAACTAGGTATTCCAGATAGAATTCACGCTATGTTGAAAAATTCAGAATTATTTTTCATTAAAAAGGAGGGACACTTCCCTCATGAAGGACAGCCTGAACGTATGTCTGAGATTATATCGCAATGGGTTCTGATTAATTGGTCAGACAAGGCAGAGCCGATGGTGGTTACCTAAGAAACCTCCAACTGTCCTTGCAAGATTTCCTGAACCTCTCTCGCCATATCGGTATCGCCAAGTCCCTTCGCAGCTTCCAATTTGCCTTCAAGTGCTTTTCTTCTGGCGGGACCTGTATCCAGTGATTTTTCGAACTGGGCAAGGGCATCTTGATAACGCTCTTTTTCCAGAAGCCAATTCCCGTACATTTCGTATGAAGGAATCACGATGGCAGGCGGACCGAAAGAAAAAGAAATTTCACCCTGTAAATTGGTAGCTTCTTGTAGTAGCTTTTCGACTACTTCATCTTCTGAATCGTTCATCAACGCCTGGGCCACTTGTAGTTCCAGAGCTAAGACGCGAGAAATATCAATGTCATCCTGGTTCGGTGGACGAGTCGCGAAAGATTGCCCACTACAAACTGTTATACCTCTGGTGGTAAGTTGGTTGGATGCACTAGCGATCTTCTCATTTATTTTGGCTAAAATTTCAGTCACTGCAACAGCATCTCCTTCTTTATAACTTTTATATCCATTCATAAACAACTGCGCCACATTGTACTGAATGTTGAGTTTACTATCCCCAGTTACGATTGACGAATAATCTCCATTCCAGTCTCCAGTCTCCGCAAGGTAGATTCCTACCATATCTATGGCGTAACTCTTCAGGTAGCTTGATTGATTTGAAGCGATTTGCGGAACCATTTGTTCCATTATTTCACCAGCCTTGGCCAGTTCGTTTTTCTGTAAATACCCATACAACAACCAGTGATAAGCGTGCAGATTCCAGCCTGAAGAACCTGTTTGTTCGTTCTTTTTCAGCCTTGCATCAAACGATCGGATGTTTGAAGAAATTACTTCATCCCACATGCCCATGGCAATGTAAATATGTGAAGGCATGTGCAAGGCATGGCCAGCATCAGGAGCCACTTCAGAGTAGCTGTTTGCTGCTTTGATCGCAAGCGGTGCATGATCAGGATCATCGTACGAATGAATCAGGTAGTGTAACGCACCAGGATGGTTTGGATTCTCGCTCAAAATTCCTTCAACTATTTTGGCACCCATTCCATATATTTCATAATCTCGACCTTCTTCCACGGAGCCAAGAAGCGACAAGGCATAGAAAGCTGCTACCTCATGATTATCAGGGTACTTCTCGTAGAGTTCGCTCATGTATTCTGAATAGAGATCGTCTCTTTCGAATTTCTCTCCTTCGCCAAATAGCACTTCTACTGCTGCCAGCATATCTTTTTCAAAAGCTGTTGGAGCTTTTATCAGTCGCTCTTCTTTTGTGGCTGCCAATCTTCCCAGTATTTCCTGACCTCTCTCCGTATTTTGTGCTGACCACAAAGGATGGTTGTTTGTCATTGCCTCTCCCCAGTAGGCCATTGCAAAATCTTCGTCAATTTCTTGTGCTTTTTTGAAGGATTCTGCTGCCTCCGAATACATAAAGGAATGCAAGAGAAGAACACCTTGCTCGAAGTGCTCGATTGCTTCTGGTGTGCTTGTGGCTGGAAATTCAATGGTGCCTAGAGAGATGGTTTTTGCTTCTTTTTGACTGGGAGACGTACAACTTAGAAAGCAGAAAAGGAAGGTGATGATGCAAAGACTGATTGAGGTAAATGATTTCATATGTATGGGTTTTCTACCTACAAGTTAAGAATTATTGGAAGTAGACCAGCCAAAAAGCAGTAAAGGTTATGGCCTCTATCGTTCAGCATAGTTAGCTCAACAGGAGCTGAGGTCGAAGATGCCTGATCAAGCCTGTCTGGTCGGCAGACAGGTCAGGCATGACAGATACCCAAGCATCCAAGCATGTATAATTCATTTGTAAATAGGGTAGCTGGTGTCTGTACTTTGTGCTTTGACGGGATAATCTTCATTAACTCCCTGTTATACCGTGCCTGTCTGCCAAAGAATTTGTTCGACTGGCAGGCTTGATACGGTATCTTCGATTCACTCCTACCAGTCTTGGGATAGATCTTTCCATTCCGAATTTTCCTTGTTAATCAAATCCTCTTTCCAAGCTCTTTTCCATTTTTTAATTACTGACATCCGACTAAAGATGAGATAGCCAAAAAAGGGTTGTTTTTGTTCAAATTAAGGAGATTTTCCCATGTTCTCAAAACCACCCCCCGTCGAAGAGTTGAACAAATTGAGTTGTA